>Ga0315338_1000365_pt1 | contig 118219 bp, 111 predicted proteins | sample ASW8metaG_FD_204518 | JGI IMG/M metagenome (GOLD analysis project Ga0315338, IMG submission 204518) | Ammonia-oxidizing marine archaeal communities from Monterey Bay, California, United States - ASW #8 | ecosystem: Environmental > Aquatic > Marine > Coastal | place: USA: California | collected...
CGACGCGCTCAGCCGCACACCCGGGTGCATCTGCTCCAGTTCGTCTTCGCTCAGTGGCACCCGCAGCCGCAGGCAGGCTGGCCCGCCACCGTTCTGCATGGACTCTCTGAGATTCAGGAAGTGCACCGCGGTGATGGGTGCGTCACCCTCGACCCACCCGTTCAGCACCGCCCGGGCCGGGCCATGCTCGCTGGCCTCGTGCGGCGCGATCAGGACCAGGCCACGTTCGGTGGCGAGGAGTTGCGAGTTGAACAGGTAGGTTGCGATGGCGTCCTCGACACGCAACATGTCCTCGGTGACGATCAGGGGCGTGAACGCATCGCCCAACTGCCCGTGCAGTCCAGCCAGCACGGCCTCGGTGTCGACAAAGGCCCGCTCGTGCAGCAGAAGCACCGAACCGGTCCCCACGCAGATGACGTCGTTGTGAAAGACGCCGGCGTCGATCAGATCGGGGTGTTGCTGAGCAAACATGGCATCGGACACACCATGCGAGTGAGCAATCGCCTGTGAGGCTTCCAGTGTTTGGCGGGTGGGGAATCGCCGGGGCGCAGGCGAGTCGTTGTCGTGAGCGGTCCGTCCATACACGAAGAGATGGACGGCCGCGTCTCCGTGGCAGAGCCGAGTGTGATTGGCGGCGCCTTCATCGGCGTATTCCTCGGTCGATGGGAGCGGCGGGTGATGCGTGAAATTCACGTCGGCGGGGAAGATTGCCTGTAGCAGAGTGGCCGTCTGTGGCGGCTCGATGGCTCGATGCCCCTTCGACATGAGATTCGCTGGCGTCAGGTGCACGCGGCCGTCTGCCGCATCGCAAGAGGGTGTCACCGTGGCGGCGTTGGCTGTCCACATGGCCGAGGCGCTGCTGGCCCGCGCGAGCACCGAGGCGTCGCCCCGGTGGGCCTCCGCCAACACGGCTGCGTCGTCACCTTCGAACCCATGCGAGCGGCGGAGGGCGTCCACATCAGGCCGGCAGTGTGGCGGCATCACTGCCTGAGGAATGCCCAGGTCAGCGACGAATGCCATCTTGTCGATGCCTTGGAGCGCCGCGGCACGCGGGTGACTCGTCGCGCCGCGGTGACTGGTGGACGCCACATTGCCCAGCGAGAGTCCGGCGTAGTTGTGCGTCATCCCGACGAGTCCGTCGAGCTGCAGCTCACGCATCCGAGCGCCGCTCCAGCACCGATTGAATCACATCTGCCTCGTTGAGCAGGTCGCGGGATGTGGCAATGGAGGATTCCCAGTGTTCATCGCCGGGAGCTGGTGCCCAGGAGACGACGCGGCAAATGCCAGCCTGAATGATGGCAAGCGTGCAGGTGTTGCACGGGAAGAAGGTCGAGTAGATCGTTGAGCCGAGGCAGCTCGTGCCTTGCCTGGCGCACTGCACGATCGCGTTGATCTCGGCGTGGCAGATCAAGTCGTACTTGGCAGGGCGTTCAAGACGATCTGGTCGATCCTCAATGCCTGCCGGCAGTCCGTTGAATCCTGTTGCGCAAATGCGTCGATCGTCCGAGACGATGACGGCGCCGACGCCGCGGGAGGGATCCTTGCTCCAGGTGCCGATCTGATCGGCAAGCAGCATGAATCGTCGATCCCATTTGTCGTGTCCGTCGGTGCTTGGCATGGGCAGCGGGATGGTACCTCGGTAGCATCGCGGGCATGGTTGTCTTCACAGTGTCGTTCATTCTCTACACGGCGCTGGTGATTGGGGTCGGTCTCTGGTCTGCTCGGCGAGCAGGTCAAAGCGACGAGGAATACTTCCTAGCCGGGCGATCGCTTGGCCCGTGGGTGGCGTCGCTCTCGGCGTCCGCGTCCAGTGAGTCGGGATGGGTCACATTGGGCTTGGTCGGCTGGGCGTTCGCCAACGGCGTGCAGGCCTTCTGGATTCTGCCGGGGAGCTTGCTCGGCTTCGCTTTCAATTGGTTCGTGGTGGCTGGCCGCATGCGGGACATGGCCGCGGCCGATGGCTCGGTGACCCTGCCGGACTTCTTGGCGCGCCGTTTCGCAGAGCGGGCGCCTGTGCTCCGCATTATGAGCGTCGTGGTCATCCTGACGGCGATGTTGTTGTACTGCGGCGCTCAGTTCGCCGCGGCCGGCAAGGCGTTCGAGATTTCCTTTTCGGCGGTCAGTTATCAGGGCGGCGTTCTGATCGGGGCGGCTATCGTGCTGATCTACGTGACCCTTGGCGGCTTTCGGGCGGCCTGCTGGACGGACCTGTTGCAGGCCGTGCTGATGGTGGGTGTGCTGGTGGTGTTCCCGCTGTGGTTGTTGTCCGACGGGCACGGCGCCGCCTCGATTCGGGAGGGGCTGGCCCGCGGCGATGCGTCCCTGCTCATGTTCTGGCCGACAGCGACCGGTGGGGCGCTCATTGGATTCCTGCTCGGCTCGGGGGCGCTTGGGATCAATTTTGGATACATGGGGCAGCCGCACGTGCTCGTTCGATTCATGGCCATGCGGTCGCGGCGCGATGCCACCATTGGCGGAGTGATCGCCATCACTTGGGCGGCGTTGGTGCTGTCGGGTGCTGTGGCGACCGGCATCATTGTTCGGGCGATGGCAGAGCAGGGGGCACCATGGGCGACTGGCATGCTCGCCTCCGGAGACGGCGAGTACGCGTTAGTCGCGGCCGCCATCAACCTGGCGCCGCCGCTGCTGGGCGGACTTGTATTGGCTGCCATTCTTGCAGCGATCTGCTCGACCGCCGACAGCCAGTTGGTGGTCGCCTCGTCGGCGGTGGCCAATGACATCTGGTCGCGGCTGCTGGACCGGGTGCACGGGGCGAATCACGCCCTGATCAATCGCGTCACCGTGTTGGCGATGGGCGCGGCCGCGGTGCTGCTGGTCATCGACGAGCAGGTGACGATCTACGAGTATGTGCTCACCTATGGCTGGGCCATTCTGGGTGCTTCCTTTGGTCCGCAGGTCATTCTGGCCATTCTCTGGCGGCGGGCCTCGTGGTGGGGGTGTATCGGCGGCATGGCGACGGGATTCATCGTGGCAATTCTCTGGAAGGTGGTGATGGACAACAACATCACCGTGGGAGAGACTCGGATCCAGATCTACAATCTCCCGCTGGCCTTTCTCGCAGCGATCGTGGTGAATGTGGCGGTTTCCCTGCTTGTGCCGGACCAGCCCGTATCATCCGGGGCATGGAAGACCAGCCGAAACTCGAACTCGTAGCCGTCAGTGGCCCGGACTCTTTCGAGTCGTTCGAGTACACATTCAGTGGCGAGCCGCTGGTCATTGGCCGCGGCAGCAGTGCGGGTCTAGTGCTGGTCGATCCCAGCGTCTCGCGTGAGCACGCCTCGCTTCAGGTCGAGGACGGCCGGGTACTCGTCAGCGACTGCGGAAGCAGTGGGGGTACCTCGGTCAACATGATGCGGTTGGACGCTGACGAATTGGTTCGGCTCAGTGACCGAGACCTATTGCTGATTGGTCCTTGGAAGCTTCTGGCCCGCGTCGAAGGGGACGCGCCGGCGGACCCGGTGGAGCCAGAGGAGGCGGCGTCCGCATCGACCGAACCCGATACCAGTTCTGCGGACGCGGACGCGGAAACGGAGGCCGCGCCGCGATCGGGAACGACCAAGGGCGGCAAGGGCGATCCGCTGTACGCCACCCGCGCGAGCATTTTCCTGAAACTCAAGGCCGGGGCCACGATAGACCGCGAACTTGGTTGGAACGAATTCGCCGACAAGTACTCCCGCATCATTGCCGGCTTTGCCCGCAATGCCGGGCTTCCTGCGCAGGAAGCCGATGACGTACTGCAGGACGTGCTGCTTGGATTCTTCCGCGTCTCCAACCGCTTCGAGTACGACCCGAAGAAGGGCCGATTCCGCGGCTACCTCAAACGGGTCACACTCAACGCCATTCGGGCGCGGCATCGCAAGAAGAAGCCGACCACCGGGTTTGACGACACCGTCGATCCACCGGTGGAAAGTGATCTCGATGCCGCGTGGGATCGACAGTGGACCGAGCAGTTGCTGCAACGGGCCATGAGCGAAGCGCGAAACGAAGTTGAAGAACGCACGTGGGAGGCATTCGAGTTGTACGGCGTGCGTGGCGTCCCCGCCGAGGAAGTCGCCAAGGAAACCGGTATGACGCCCGCCGCGATCCGGCACGCCAAGATGCGGCTCACGCGGCGCGTTCGCGAAATCGTAGAACGCATTCGAGACGACGAGGGGTAGTGTTGCGGCCCCGCTCGCAGCACAGAACCCGCCAAAGTCGGAGGCTCATCGGCCTACCTGATTCTCGGCTCGCACGATTTCAGCCTCCAACGGCCGCGGCGGCCGCAGCTGCGCGAGCATGATTCCCACAAACATCACGGCGCATCCCACGACCTGCATCACCGACAACTGCTCGTTCAAGATCACCCAGCCCGCCACCGCCCCAAACACCGCCTCCATCGCCAGCAGCACGGCTGCATGTGCTGGCGGCGCATCCTGCTGGGCGATGACCTGAATCAAGAAGGCGGCGCCCACGGCGAGCACACCGCTGAAAAGCAGTTCCGGCCAGATCGAGACGACCGCGGCGAAGTCGGGCTGCTCCCATGGAATGGCAATGGCAAGCGTCAACACGCCGGCGAAGCAGGTCTGGAAGATCGCAATTCGCACCGGATCACACCGCAGGGCGAGCCACCCGGTGATCAATACTTGCGCCGCCCAGGCCACCGAGCCAAGCAGCACCAGCCCATCGCCCGGATTGAGGTTCGGCTGGCCCTGCACGCTCAGCAGATACAGTCCGGCGGTTGCCACCAGCACGGCTATCCATGTCGTCCACCGGATGAAATACCCCACCAGCAGCCCCAGCAGCGGCACAAACACAACGTACAGTCCGGTGATGAAGCCAGCGATGGCGGCCGTTGTGTACACCAACCCCGCTTGTTGCAGCACCGCGCCGAACGACATCGCCAGCCCAGCACCGGTGAGCCCCAGCAAGAGCGTGGCTCGTGAGACCGGTTTGAGATGAGCTGGCGCAAGACGCTTGGCCAGCGGAAGCAGCGGCAAGAGCGCAAGCGTGCCGATCAGCAGTCGAACGCCGGTGAACGTTACGGGTCCGACGGTCTCCATGGCCATCCGCTGTATGACAAAGCCCACGCCCCAGATGACGGCGACGATCAGCAGCAGGACGTCGGCACGGAGGACTCGCATGTGGGGGAGGGTAGTGGGCGGCTTCGCGGCGGGGAGTCGAGCGTCGATGCGACTATTTCGTCGACCTCCGACTCCCGACTCACGGCGTCCGACTTACCCTCTCATCAATGCCGTGGCTCGAATACACGATCTGGACACTGAGCGTCTGGGAAATACTGGTCCTTGTCGGCGTCGGCTTGGCCGCCGGGCTGCTCGGGGGCTTGCTGGGAATCGGTGGAGGCATTGTGAATGTGCCCGCCATAGCCTTGCTGCTCGGCCGTGACATCCATCTCGCGCAGGCCGCCTCGATGAACGTGACAATTTTTGTGGCCATCCCGGCTTCGATTCGTCACTGGAAGCTCGGTGGGATCAATGTGCAGGCAGTTCGCCATATCGTTCCCTTTGGAGTCGTGGGCATTCTGCTTGGTGTGACGGCGAGCATCTGGATTCCAAATGACTGGCTCGGCTGGATATTCGGGCTGTTCCTGGTGTACGTGTTCTGGGCGAATCTTCAACGGCTCTTGCGAAGCAATGGGCAGCGAGATGGTGACGAGGGCGCGGCCACTTCGGTCACCCGGGTTCGATGCGGCGCGGTGGGCTCGTTGGCGGGATTCGGAGCGGGACTGCTTGGCATCGGCGGGGGGCTCATCACGGTTCCATTGTCCCAACTCATTTGCCGAATGCCGCTTCGACAGTGCATCGCCACCTCATCGACCGTGATGGTCTTCACGGCGATCGTGGGGGCAACCTTCAAGGACATCACGCTGCCGGACGTTCCGGGAATCGCCGGCGATATCACGTGGTACACGCCGCTGGAAATCTCGGTGTGGCTGATCCCAACCTGCTTGATCGGCAGTTGGATTGGTGCGAGGTTGACGCATGTGATGCCGCTCAAGACCGTACGCGCCATCTTCCTCGTGCTGGTCGCTGTTGCGGCGGTCAAGATGTTGACGTGATCAGCGAGCAGGCTTGAGGTCCACAAACACTGGAAGATGGTCCGAAGCCAGTGCGGTGTCATCTCGCTCCAAGTTCATCTCGCGAAGCGCCCGCTCTGGAATGTCCTGCGTGTCCAGCACGAGCGAATTCGTTGGCTTCAGCGAACTGCCGGTGACCACGATGAAATCGAGCTGGCCCGGCGTGTACGACTGCCCGTCTTCCTGCCAGGTCTGCACGCCGCTCCCGTCGGGCTGCATGGCCTCCACGATCAGCAGATCTCCAAGTGTGTCCCGCCGCTCAATCAGTCCCTCGCCCTGCGCAACCAATAGTTGCAGCGGAAGCAACCCTCCAACGAGGTTCAGATCGCCACCAATGACCAGCCCTCGGTAATTGACCGCGGTTTCCGCTGCTGCGACGGCCCGCCGAATGGCCATCACCTCACTGATGCGTTTGAGATCTTCCGGTCCGCCGGCGATGCCGCAACACTTGAGGTGGGCGGACACCGCCAACACATTGCCGAGATTCGGAATCGTGATGCCAAGCGCGGCGGCCCGAACATGCCCGTGCGGCTCGCCGCGTCGTTTGAGCTTCTTGAACGAGGGGACCGCCCGCGCGGGAAGCCGCGTTGCGATGCCGCTCTTGATGGTGCCACTACGCGGACTGAGCGCCGTCGTCCACTGGGCGCCGGGCATGGCTGCTTGCAGCACCTCCGCGAGATCCTGTTCGGTCTGGCCGTCTTCGATTTCTTGAATCAGGACGATGTCAGGCTCCATGGCCGCGAGCACCCTGATGACTGCCTCACGCTGCTTCAGGAGGTTTCCCTTTTCAAGATTCCACGTGACGACGCGAATATCACTGCCGGCCGCCAGCTTCAGTGGACCGCTCAGCACCGGCGCCGTGGTGGGGACGGTCGCTGCAACTGTTGCGATCCCGCGGGTGGGTGTGGGATCGACCCAGGACAACTCCCACGGCATCGTGCTGCCTGCGACGAGTGCCGTGTCCTCGAGAGTGAGTGTGCGGGGGAGCCGGATCTCGAATCGGTCGTTTGCGTAAGTTGGCGAGAAGACCAGGTCAACGACGTCCCATGACTTCATGCCGCGATCGCAGGAGCGGCGAATCGATACGCCGCTTCCTCTGCTGCCCCGCTTCGGGCTGAACAGGATCTCCAAGTCCACACCCGGAAGCACTCCTCCAATCGCCCCCGAACCCTCTTCGACTTTCCTGCCTGTTGTGATGTCATTGTCCCAATCGAGTTTGAGTGTCATGGGTTCTGTGAGGCCCTGCAGGTTCACCGGCCGCGGCAGCAGCATCTGAAGGTAGACGTAGCCCTGTGAACCGGCCCCGGTGATCGATGGGGACCACTCTTCGAAGGTGCCGTCAAGCTGAATGGGTTGGGCTGCAAGGGCGCATATGAAAACGATGGGTGTGTACATCATCCTCGCAGCGTATCGCGACGGGGATGCTATTGTGCTTGGCAGATGTCATCACACGACGTTCAGTCTGGGAAACTTGATCTTCGGCTGCGGGTTGGGCGAGGGCCGACACTGGGTGCATTTCTGGTGATCCCACCCCGCGGAGTGGTCATCGGTCGCGTCGATGCGTGTGACATCCAGACGGTTGCCCGGCAGACATCAATGGTGACGGCTTGGTCGGCACAGAAGATATCCTTGGCATCATTGCAGCATGGGGTTCGTGCCCCTGATCAATCAGGCGTTACGCCCTCAGGCCGACACTGAGGATTGCGGAGCATGGACGCCTTTACGATGTTGACCTTAGTCGTCGGTTTCACGGCGATCTCCGCGTGGGCCAACGATCGGTTCCTCCGCTTGCCATCAGCCATTGGCGTGATGATCGCTGGGCTGGTGGTCGCGATTGGTACGATGTCGATTGCGTCGATGGGGTGGATCGATGACGCCAAGGCGGTGGACCTGGTCAAATCACTGCACTTTGACACGTTGCTGCTTGCCTCCCACGGCAGTGGCGCGGCCGGGCAAGGCGTTCTGCTTGGTGTGTTGCTGTTTGCGTCGGCGATGCGTATCGAGCCGGCCAGCATGACACGCCGCATCGGCTTTGTCGCGTGGTTGGCGACCATCGGCGTCGTGTTGACAGCAGTCGGTACTGCGCTCGGATTTCATGGGCTGCTCACACTTGCTGGAGAGCCCTCAATCTTTCTGCACCTTCTGATCTTTGGCGCGATCCTTGCCCCCACCGATCCGGTGGCAGCCATTGGCCTGCTGCGTCAGACGTCGGCCCCGACCCGGGTACGCGAAATCATCGCCGGGGAGTCGTTGTTCAACGACGGCATCTCCATCGTGTTGTTCCTCTTTCTGTTGGCCATCGTCACAGGCAAGGCAGAGTCGCCATTTGCGGGACACTGGCTGCTCGGCTTTATCGTGGAGACCGGCGGCGCAATTGTGGTCGGGTTGGTGATGGGCGCGATTGGTCTGCTTCTGGTGCGTTCGGCCAGCCGATCTTCGGTCATTGTGTTGGTGACCCTCACCGTCGTGCTGGTCATTGGCATCCTGACGCCGCTGCTTTACATTTCATGTCCGGTCGCTTCCGTCGTGGCGGGATTGGTGGTGGGGCGATCCTCGACGCTTCGAAATCGCGACGGCGGTTTGGCCATCGGGTTCTGGGGGCTCGTGGAGCAGGCCTTGACGGCCATGTTGTTCTTGATGATCGGGCTTGAGTTGCTGACCGTCGAAATGTCCATCCAGGCCGTGCTTTGGAGTCTGGCTTTCATCCCGATCCTGCTTGCGGCCCGATTCGTGGCCTTGGTCATTCCTTGGAGCGTGGTGAGAGTCATGGGCCGCACCACCATGTCCATCGAGGAGGTGGGCCTGATGACCTGGTGCGGGCTCCGAGGAGGCGTCTCGATTGCGATGGCCATCGCCTTGCCGCTGTCCATTGAGGCTGCAGACGGCGACCCACTCCGCTCCGATGCGATGCTGGCGACCATCGTTGTCGTCATCGCGACGATTCTGGGCCAGGGATTGTCCGTCGAGCGAATGGCCAGACTTGTGCAGCGGCGGACTGATCGTCGCGCGGCCAAGGCGGCATCCACGACGTAGAATCGCCCTTTATGGAATTGCCTGTCATCGACGATCCGGTCACGCCCGCGCGCAAAGACCTTGAGGACCTTGCTGCCCGTTTCATTGGCGAGGTCAGATTCGGTCGGCACGATCGGATGTTGTATTCCACCGATGCGAGCATGTATCAGGTGGAGCCACTGGGCGTCGTAGTGCCGGCCCATGTCAATGACGTCTCCACCGTGATCAGATGGTGCCATTCTCGCGGGTTGCCAGTGCTGCCGCGAGGCGGAGGCACTTCGCTGGCAGGACAAACCGTCAACACAGCGGTGGTCGTTGACTGCTCGGCCCATCTCCGCGGTATCGGTCCGGTCGATGTTGCTGCCCGTCGCGTCCACGTCGAGCCCGGGGTTGTGTTGGACCAGTTGCAGCGCGCTGTTGCGACCCACGGTCTGCAGTTTGGCCCCGATGTGTCGACATCGACCCACGCCACGTTGGGCGGCATGATTGCCAATCGCTCAGCCGGCCTGCATTCGCTCAGGTGGGGCATGACCGACGCCCACGTCGCCGGGCTTGACGTGGTCTTGGCCAGTGGCGAGCTGGTGCGATTGCACCGCGGCGCTGCGGCGCATGATCCGGTCGTGGCTGACCTGACCGCCCAAGTGGCTGCCGTCGTACTGCCGCTGGCAGATGAAATCGACGCGCGATATCCAGCACTTCGCCGAAACGTCGGCGGCTATGCGCTCGATCGCATCCTCAGGGATTTGCGGCGATGCAAGCCCGGTTCCTTCTATGAAGTTGATCTAGCTGGGCTCATGGCGGGCTCCGAAGGCACGCTTGGCTTCCTGGTTGGGGCCGACCTGCAATTGGTGCCCACGCCAGCGCGCACTGGACTCTCGGTGCTGGCCTTCTCGGATGTGTCGTCGGCACTTCGAGTGCTGAGCGTGGTGCTCGAAGCGAATCCGGCTGCCGTTGAGTTGCTCGACGGCACGATCCTTGCCGCTGCGCGGCAGCATGAGACCTATCGACACCTGGCCGACCTGTTGCCGGCGTTGGAGCGGGGCCGGGCCCAAGCCGTGCTGTATGTGGACTGGTTCGCCGAGGATGACGCGGCGCTCGAAGATGCCATGGCTGGGCTCGAGGACCGTCTGCCGCATGTGCCAATTCGGCGGTGCATGGAGGCGAATGAGCAGCAGGATTTGTGGCGGCTGCGGAAAGTGGGACTCGGTCTCATCCTGACCGGCGACTGTCATGGGCAGGCGGTGGGTGGCCTCGAAGATTGTGCGGTACCTCCTGAACACCTTGCGGAGTTTCAGCACGACTTTGAAACGATGTTGGCGGCGCATGATCTTTCGGCGACGTACTACGCTCACGCGAGCGTCGGACTGCTGCACATCCGTCCGCGCATCGACTTGGCCGGGCCAGCCGGTCGATCCCTGTTGGAGGAGCTTGGCCGAGATGCGACGAGCCTTGTGCAGCGATACGGCGGAACCGTCAGCGGCGAACACGGTGATGGTCGTATTCGGGCCGCCATGATGCACGCGTTCTACGGGCCGAAATTGGTGCAGGCCTTCCGCGACATCAAGGACATCTTTGACCCGGACTCGATTCTCAACCCCGGCATCATTACGACCGATCCGGGCATGACGGACAATCTGCGGCTGATGGCCAGTGGCAGCACACCGGCAATGCCAGAAGTCGAGACGTGGTTCCGCTGGGATCCGTCGCTCGCGGGGGCCGCCGGTGCCTGTAACGGGAACGCTCTGTGTCGTCGAACCACAGGCGGCGCCATGTGTCCGTCCTACCGGGCCACCCTCGACGAGCGGCATGCCACGCGGGGCCGCGGAAATGCGCTCCGCCTGGCGATCACCGGACAATTCGGTCCAGACCGATGGAGCGATCCAGACACGCACGCAACGCTCGACCTGTGTCTGGGATGCAAAGCCTGTCGATATGAATGTCCAGCATCCGTGGACGTGGCGAAGTTGAAGGCGGAGTACCTGGCGCAGGCGGCGAAGGCCGGGCTCGGTCCATCCCTTCGAACGCGGATGAAGGCCAATGTCCGCCGCCTCAATCGGATCGGCGCCGTGCTGCACCCCGTGTCGACGATCTTGTTGCAACGAGGACCGACCGCCTGGCTGATCAAGCGGATGATGGCGGTGGCGGACTCCAGGACGCTTCCAGGGTTCAGCCCATCGCTCATTCGTTGGCATGCACGCCGGGCATCCAAGCCTGAGCGGCCCGTGGTGCTGCTGTATCCAGATTGCTTTACGACGTGGAGCGAGTCTCCGATCGGTCGTGACGCCGTTCGGCTGTTGGAAGCCTTCGGCTATCGCGTTGTGATTCCAAATGTCGGCTGCTGCGGCCGCACACAGATCAGCGCCGGTCTCCTTGAGGATGCAATTCGGGCGATTACTCGATCCGCGGTGTCGCTCGCTGCCGCGATTGAGCAGCACAATGCGGTGGCGGTGGTGGCGGTCGAGCCGAGCTGCGCGACCGCCATGCAGCAGGAGTGGATGGAGCTGCGGACGACGATTCCGCCCTCACGCATGGAGTCCATAGCGGCCATCGTCGATACGGTCGAAGGATTCATTGAGTCGCGGTGGGAGGCGCACCCATGTCGGCCTCCGTTTGCAGATCGCGCCGAGCGTCTTCCAATTCACCAGCATTGTCATCAGAAACACCGTGGTGACCTGACTGAGTCTTTCCTGAGGCGGTGTGGGTGGTCAAACGCCGAACTGCTTGATACTGGCTGCTGCGGTATGGCCGGAGCGTTTGGCTACGAACGCAGCCATGAGGCGCTCTCCCGTGACATCGCCAAGCAGTCGCTGAGGCCGCTGCGCGGCCACGTCGGGTCTGTGGCGGCTGGAGGCACGTCGTGCCGCCACCAAATCGCCGATGTGCTGGAGCGGGAAGCAATGCATCCGATCTCACTGGCCGTGTCCGCTTTGGCGGACTAGTCTTGTTCCATGGCATGTGCATGGTGGCCCACACCGAACGTCAGTTGGGGAGCAATCGCGGTTGCCGCGCTGGTCGGCGGCGTGAGTTCGTGCTCTTCCGTGCCCGGCACGGGGCGTGAGCGAATGAACTTCATGCCGGCTGCGCAGATGCACAGACTTGGCGGCGAGGCCTTTGACAATCTGCTGGCCGAGCAGCACATGGTTCCGGCTGGTCCCGATGTGGCTCGCGTGCAGCGAATCGGGCGGCGTGTGGTTCGGTCGGCCTTGCAGTTGTACCCGGATGCCGGGCTTCCAAGCGAGTGGGAGATTGTGTTGATCAAGGACGACACGCCGAATGCCTTCGCGTTGCCGGGCGGACGGATTGGAGTCCACACTGGCATGGTCGATCTCGCCGGTACTGATGATGCCCTGGGCATTGTGATGGGGCATGAAGTCGGCCATGTGCTGGCAGCGCACTCGGCCGAGCGGCTGAGCCACCAGATGTTGTTGGTGGGCGGCCTGGTCCTCGGCTCGATGGCAGTCAAAGATGAGGACGAGGGGACACGGCGGTTGGTGCTGGGCGCCATGGGGGCCGGGGTTTCCATCGGCGTGATGCTGCCTTACAGCCGGCTGCACGAATCCGAAGCGGATGAGCTCGGACTGATGATCTCCGCGAACGCTGGGTTCGACCCCCGCGCTGCCATCGGCCTTTGGCAGCGGATGGACACGCAGCAGGGCGGGCGATTGGAGTTCCTGTCTACCCATCCGCTTCCGCAGACCCGCATCGACGAGTTCAAGGCGATCATGCCTCGCGCGATGAGGTTGTATCGGCAGGCTGCTCGGCGCTGAGTTGTTTGAGCGCCTCAATGCGTTCGCGCTCTTCGGGAGTGCGGGTGCCGCCCATGTGAATCATGACAACACCGAGAATGATCAAGGCAATCCCGCCGATCTTGATCCATGGCATCGTGTCGTGGAACAGCCACACGCCGATGAAGGCGATGATGGCGGTTCCGACGCCCGCCCAGATGGCATAGACCACACCGATCTGCAGGTACTCGAGCGATTTGATCATGGCCAGGAAGCACAGAATGTAAAAGACAATCATCAGGACTGACGGCCAGAACCGACTCAACCCGTCAGAGAGTTTCATACAGGTCGTTGCTGCGACTTCGAACCCAATTGCCAGTATCAGAAAGGCCCAACCAACCATGACGCGAATGCTCCCACGCTTGCGGGCGGCGAGTGTATCGTGAATTCACGCGCCGTTCGGCGGAGGCCCCTGTGGCGGATTGCCTGATGGCGGTCCGCCCGGTCCGCGCGGACCTCCACGCGGAGGCCCACCACCCCGGCGGCGGCGGTGCTCATCACGGGAGTCATCTGGAGGTGTGATGCCCTGTTCAAGAAGCCACGCTCGCATGGCTTCCCGCTCGTTGGCGTCAAGGCGACCATCCTGGTTTTCGTCGAATTTCTGACGCATCTCTGCCCGCCATGTGGCCTGCTGATTGCGACGTATCTCGACGGACTTCCGCGCTTCGGCGCGTTCTGATTCATTGAGCACGCCGTCCCCATCGGCATCGAATCGGTCGGCCACATAAGGCGGATCCGCCCGATGATCTCGACGGCCGTGTTCGGGGTGCATGCGTCGACCGAGATGGTGCCGCTGTTCGGGCGTGAGCAGTTCCGCAAAGTGGCCGAAGTGCTGCTGCGCCGCCGCCCGACGCTCGCCAATCAGCGCCGCTTCCCGCTGCATCAGCGTGCGGAGCTTTGTGCCGTCCGGTGACTCAGAGGCCATTTCGGCGCCGATGGCGTCGTGCACTTCATGCAGTTCCTCGCGGACCAGCGCGGTCTCTTCGCGGAACGAGGCGCGCAATTCGGACAAGCGGTCGGCTTGCTGCTGGTCGAGGCTGAGTTCATTGGCAACGCGGGTGATGGAGGCGATGGGGTCTTCCGGCCGATTCGGTTGCATGGCGCCGGCGATAAAGAAGATATTGAAGATGACCGACAGCGCGAGCAGGGCACTCAGAAGGGGGACTTTCATCGCTGCGCCTCCTCGCCGGCATGGGCGTAGGTCAGGAACGATGCATCCTCGGCCGACTCGCCGCTGCTGAGGCCGAAGGTGGCCACGGCAAGGGAGTCCTGATCAAGTGACCGAGTGCTCTCGGTGGCCAAGCCGAGTTGCCATCCGCCAAGGGCTAGCAGCACGCCAGCGGCCGCGGCGGCGGCCCACAGGCCGATGCGTCCGGCAACGGACGGCCGTGCTGGCACCAGGTTTACAATCCGGCGATGAAGTGCGGGCGACGGGGCATCCCCCTCGACCGACCTTGACCGCCGCAGGTCGATCACGGCCTCTCGGAGGGCCGGGTCGCTGGCGAGCATCGCTTCAACGGCTGGGTCGTCGGTGGGCTGCTCAGCCCACGCGGCGAGATCCTGCTCAGGGGCGTCTGGCGGGTGTTCAGACCACTGCCAGCCCGTCTTGAGCAGCCGTTCGAGGTCATCGAATTCGTTCTTGGGTGGGATCATGTGCGGTCCTTGGACTGTACGCCCGGCTCGTCAGGGCCATCCCCCTCCGATTCGGCGTTGAAATGGGCTCTGAGGCGTTCCATAGCCTTGTGTTTGGTACTGCGAATCGTCTGCGGATTGACATCGAGGGCGGTGGCGATCTCGGTGACGTCCATGCCGTCTTCAAAGAGCATGGTCAGGATCAGCCGCTGGCGTGCGGTCAGGAGGTGCGTGGGAATGATCGGTCCGATTGGAGCCGACCGCTGCTTTGGCGAGACGGCCCCCGATGCCTCGTCCATTGGGCGGGTGTCCAGCGTTCGGCGGCGGAGGGCGTCGATGGCGACGCTGCGGGCGATGAGGGTGATCCACGTCGAGATGCCGGCCTTGGCCGGGTCGTATCTGCGAAGCAGGCGGCGGTCGTGGCGGAGCAGTTTGATGTAGACGGACTGCACCAAATCGTCGATTTCATCGCCGTAGGGCGTCTTGCCGCTCGGGCACACGCGACGGATGGACGCGATGACCAGCCGGATGGTCTGGTCAGTAAAGGCCTGCCAAGCCTCGGCATCTCCGCGTATACAGGCGTCCAGATCGATGTCCAAGCGGTGTTCTCAGGAGTAGGGAAACGGTGGGTGTCCAGCGATACGATTGCAGGTTGGCTCGTATCCTGCCAGAATGGGGATGAGCGTGCCAGCGGGCCCGTAGAAGAAGGTGAGCGGAACAGAGAATCGCTCCCATTGAGAGGACATTCGGAATGATGAACGGTACGACGGCTGTGGTTCTGTGTCTGACGGCAACACTCGCAGGGGCTGGCCTCGCGGCGGCCCAAGCACCACCTCCCCCCGATGGTGGACAGCAGCAGGGCGAGACCGACCGTGATCGACGGCCGGGTGACCGCGGCGAGCGTGGTGAGCGTGGCCAGCGTGGAGACCGATCGGATCGCGGTGACCGCGGACGTGGCGGTCGATGGGGCAGCCCGAGCCAAGGTCTTCTCGGCGGCCCATCGGGTCGCTTGACCCGGACGCTCTTCCGTCCCGACTACATGACCCGGGACCTTCCGCTTATCGTCGAGGCGCTTGCGCTCGATGAGGAGCAGGCCGATGTGGTCGACATGTTGCTTGAGGACTACGACGCCAGTTTCAGAATGGCAGTTGAGGAAACCCAGCAGGCGATGCTTGATCTCGGCGAGGCCTCCGGCGCCGACGATCTTGAGCGTGAACGAGTTGACGCCCTGCGGGCCGACATGCAGACTATGCGAGAGGAGATGCGAGCAGCTCGGGGATCGGCCCGCCCCGAGCCGCAGAATGACGAATCGAAGGATTCGCAGCAGTCCAAAGAGACCGAGGAACAGCGTGAAGCACAACGAGCCGAGCGACAAGCCCTGCGCGAGCAGTTTCGCGATCGGATGCACGCAGTTCGCGACCAGTTCCGTGAAGTCAGAAAGGCTCAGTTGGAATCCGATGTGATGCAGGATCTGCTCTCTGAGCAAATGGTCTTGTTGAAGCAGTTTCAACGTATCCGTTTGGGTATGGCCAGTGAGATGGGCGATGCTCTGTTTGCGGTACTCAGCGAAACACAGATCGGCAACTGGGATCGCCTTTCGGCTCAGCTTCGCCGCATCCGACAATTGCCTGAGGGGCGATTGCAAGGGGAGCAGACCGATCTCGCCCCCATCATCGAAACGGTCATGGTTGATGTCGAGTCGCAACATGCTGAAGGTGTCCGTGAATTGATGCAGTCTTGGGAACTGGATCTTGACGAGGCGCTGTCGCGCCGCGCGTTGCACGATCAGACCGCCATTTTCAAGATGCTTGAAGCCATGCAGCAGACTGATTACGAAGGCATCCTTGAATTGATGAACAAGAGACAGCATCGGGCCGAGGCGGTTCGTGATGTGACGGACGCCACCATCGAAGCCATTGCTGCGACATTGCCGGATGAGCAGGGCGACCAATTCCGGTCCGCTGCATTGCAGGCGGGGTATGAACGCGTCTTCCGTTCCGGCCGAGCACAGCGTGCCATCGAGGCCGCTACCAAACTTGAGGATCTTGACGAGGAGACGATGGCAGCCGTCAAGGCGCTCCTCATCGAGTGCACAGAGGCCATGGCAGAGGAGAACGAAGACATTCTTGCCGTGATCCGCAAGCATGATGAGCCACGCGAGATTCGCTGGGTCCAGCGGATGCAGCAACGCGCCGCCGGTGAGGATTCCCGCGGAGGTGACGAAGCGGATGATCCGATTCGTATTGCTTTCGGGGTGCGTGGCGAACTGGACGAGGCATTCATCGAACAACTACGAGACATCCTCGGCGAGGAACGCATGGTCGAGTTGCCGCGAAGCGGACGCGGTGACGGCCGACGAGAACGCGGCTTCGGCGGCCCACCCGGATTCGATGGCGATCGTGATGCCATGCGTCAGCAGTTTATGGAACGCTTCGATGCCAATAAGGATGGTGAAATTGACGACGCTGAACGCGAGAAGATCGGTGAGTTCTTCAGGCAGATGCGCGAGAGCGGAGGATTTGGTGGCGGTCCCGGCCACGGCGGCCCGCCGCGTGGCGAGGGCTGACATATCCCCGAACGACTCGGCGCGTGCCCTGCTGTCATGACAGCGGGGCACGCGTCTGTTTTTGGTGGTCAAAGGCCCCATCTCGTCGTAGAGTCACCATCATGCTCACCTCACTTCTGGTGGTGGTCGCCGCGACTGGTGGATCCGAGTCATCGGACCTGGCCGAGTCGCTGTCTGCTCAGCGTGGTGGGACGATTGCGGCATCCGTAGAACGTTTTGAGACCGGAGCCAGGGAGATGGTCACACTGCGGCCGTGGTCTGTGTTGACCAGTGGCGCGAGCGTGGAAGTCCACGGCCGCGACGGTGTCAGACCCGCGCGTTTGAGCGGCCTTCGGCAGTGGCGTGGCGAGATAGCTGGTGGATGGGTGCTGCTGACATCGACCGAACGGGGGGCGCGTGGTTTGACGCTTCGCCATGGCGTGGTGCGACCACTGGAGATCATGGGCGAGCGGCTTCGAGAGGGGCTGCGGGCAGTGGGGCAGGACATCCGGGTGCCGTGCAGCGGGATGGCCGCCCCAGAGGCCCCGCGAGAATCTCATGACCGCGCCCGATCGGCACACACGGCGTGCAACACGCTCAGCATCGCCTTCGAGACCGACTGGGAGTTCACCAATGACTTGTTTGCGGGCGACGCAGATGATGCTGCGGCCTACGTCGTTGAATTGGCCGCCGCCGTCTCGCTCATTCAGGAAGCGGAGTTGGGCCTCCCGATCGAGGTGACCTATGTGCGAACGTGGTCAGACGCGAGCGACCCATATGACCCGACCGAGCCAGTCGATGACATGCTGGATCAGTTTCGCGATGAGTGGGAGGCCAACGAGCCGGAGTCCGATCGACATGTCGGGCATCTCTTGTCCGGATCCTCGGCGCCAGCCTCGACCGGGCTGGCGTGGCGCGGATCGGCTTGCTCGTCCTGGGGGTATGCGTACTCATCCGATCTGGATGGGTTCTTCGTCGACCCCCCACAGGACCACAGTTGGTCGACGTGGGACGTGCTCATCGTGGCGCACGAGACCGGCCACACGATCGGCGCTAGGCACACACACGAGATGGCCCCGCCAATCGACGGGTGCGGCTCGAATCCGCAGGACTGCACCAATGCGTGGGGCGGCACCATCATGTCCTACTGCCACTCATGTGCACCGAACTGGTTGACCAATACCGTGCTGGACTTTCATCCACGGGTGCAGGCGGACATCGAATCCTTTCTTGGTTCGATCAACGCATCGACGTGTGACCTCACGGTCCCACCATCGACCGACGTGAATGGTGATGGAGCCGTCGACGCGGTGGACCTCGGTTTCGTGCTGACTCAATTTGGCGTTTGCGGGGGCTGTGGATGTTCGGCTGACGTGGATGGATCGGCTGGTGTCGATGTATCAGACCTGCTTCGGGTGCTGGAGGAGTGGGGGTAGTCCGGCCACAGCCCTTGGAGCCACTTTTGCCGGCTTGGGCTTGCGTTTTTCGGGGCATGTGGTCCAATGGTGGATCAAGGCTCTGCGGGTGGGCGAAGGAGATCTGATCGATGTGGACGCTGCTGACAGCGGGATGTCTTCTGGCCAACCCAGCGTGGTCGTGGCCTGAACTGACCCAGGAACTTCGGACCACCGATGCGGCGGCTGGCCGATTTGTGATGCAGTCCGGCCGCGTGTTCGTACTCGCGCCGTTCGACGTCATGGCGGCGGGGGCTGAGGTGGTAGTCGCTGGTGCCGATGGACAGACTCAGGCGGATCTCGGCGGGCTGCGGCTCTGGCGCGGCACCGTGGAGGGCGAGGCCGACAGCAGCGTCTTTGTGGCGGCGTCGAGTCACTTCACCAACGGATTTGTCCGCATCGGTAGCGACATTGACATTCTCAGTTCTGGCGGCCATGAAGGTGATGTGTGGTTGACCGATGCGGCCATGCTGCCGACCTCGGTGTTTGAAGTGCCCGGCTGTGAGATTCGAACCATCGATGGCCACGATCCTCGACCCCAACGGGGCGAGTCAACGTGGCGCGTTGGAGATCTGGAACCTCCATGCCGCGTTGCAACGCTCGCCGTGGATACCGACTGGGAATTTTCCGAGCGGCTCTTCGGCGGTGATGCCAACGCGGCGGCGGCCTATGCCGTTTCACTTGCCGGTGGAATCAGCGAGATTTACACAGAGAACGTCAACGTGCGGCTGCAGGTGTCGTTCCTGAGAGTGTGGTCATCGGATGTTGATCCCTACAACCCCAATAGCGGCACCGACATGCTCGATCAATTCCGCAACGAGTGGCGGGACAACATGGACGACGTCGAGCGGAACATCGCGCACATACTGACCGGGCGGACCAACCTGCCCTACGGCGGGGTCGCATGGCTCAGCGTGATCTGCAACTTCAACCATGGCTATGGCGTGTCCGGATACCTCAATGGCTACTTCCCGTACCCGCTGGAAGACAACAACCCCAACAATTGGGACCTCGTGGTGATGGCGCATGAGCTCGGTCACAACTTTGGCACGCTGCACACCCATGATGGATATACCCCGCCGATCGACAACTGCGGCAACGGCGACTGCACCGGCGCCGAAGACGGCACCATCATGTCGTATTGCCACACATGCTCCGGCGGCATTTCGAATATCAGGCTCGGCTTCCACGATCGCGTCAAGGAAGTCATTGTCAACTACCTTGCCTCAATTGAGCCCGGCTGCAATCTCAATGCAGCGGCCGGGACGGCCATCGATGACTGGGCCCAATCGCTTTCTGGTGGCACCGTCGAGATCGATGTGCTGCTCAACGATTCGGCCTCCGATTGCGACGGCACCTTTACGCCCGAGATCGCCGCGTACGACAGCACGAGCGTGGAAGGTGGCACCATCACGCTCATTCCCGGTGGCGAATTCGGATTTGATCGTTTGGCGTACACGGCGCCTGTGGGCTACGAAGGGCTCGACAGTTTTGTGTACGAAATTCAGACTTCGGCCACCGCCACCGTGCATGTTGATGTGCTCGGAATCCGCGCTCCAGACAATCCGGCTGGCGCTGAGGCTGGTGTGCACGTCGCGTATTACGCGTTGTCCGCGCCGTCTGCGCTGCCCGACTTCTCGACATTGAGCCCGTACTTTGAAGATGTCGTCTCCGATATTGCCTATGTGAGCACCGCTGGCGCCTTCGCGACCAGCGGCCGCAGCGATGAGGTGGGCGCCGTGTTTGTGGGATACGTCGAAGTACCTCAGTCGGGCTTGTACACGCTCTCAATTGAGTCTGACGATGGTTCTAAGATGTTCATCGGCGAGCAATTGCTGGTCAACAACGACGGCCTACACGCGATGGTTGAAGTGTCCGGGTCGATCGGATTGGGCGGTGGCAAGCACGCCATTCGAATTGAATTCTTTGAGAACAGCGGCGGCGCCGGTTTGATCGCCCGCATCGAAGGACCGGACATGCCGCGGCAGACGATTCCCGACACGGCCTGGTGGCATGTTGTCGAGGATGGCTCCTGCAGTGAGGATGTCAATGGCGACGGCATTGTCGGCGTGGATGACCTGCTTCAGATCATTGGGACCTGGGGCCCATGCAGTGGTTGCCCAGCCGATGTGGATGGATCAGGCGACGTCGGCGTCGATGACGTGCTCGCGGTTCTGGGTTATTGGGGTCAAGACTGCTGAATCCTTTTCAGCGCCCGCTTGGCGATGGACGCGATGATCATTAAGACGATGATGAGCACGACGACGCCGCCGATGAAGACCCAGAGTCCCGGGCCGTCGGCGATGAAGGACTGCAGGTCCTTGGCACCACTGGCCGCGGCTGCCGCGGCGACGATGATGACGACGGCCGTCCGCGGCGTCATGCCGATCAACGTCCCGAGCAGGTAGGCCGGCAGCCGCACACCGCAGGCAGCCAGCGCCAGATTGGTCAGCGCGAACGGTGAGTTGGGCGGGATGCGCAGCAACGACACGATGCCTAGCGTTTTCCAGAACCCACGTCCGACCAATGCGGTGCGGATGACAGATGCCTCCGTGTGCCGCTCGATGGCCTGCTCGACGCTGCGCCTGGACACGATCCGGGCGATACACCAGCCGATCAATGAGCCACCGACGAAGCCCACGAGGGCGGCGGGCAGCCCAATCGCAACGCCGAAGACCCAGCCGCCCAGAACGGCTTGCGCGTAGGTTGGGAGCAGACCGAAGCCGCAGGTGACAGCAAAGATGGCCGCAAAGACAATCGGCCCGCCGCTGCCCAGCGACGTCAGCCAGTCCGACGCGGCGCTGAGTGAGGCCAGCAAGGTGAAACCAAGTGCCGCCGGCGCAATGAGCCAGATCGCCGCCAAGACACCCGCCGGCCCGAGGCCTCGCAGATCAAGTTTCGCAGCATCACTCACGGGGCCACACTCGTTGCGTTGGCACTCAGCGTGGCCAGCACAACCGCAGGGTCGGCCTGCACCGTGACGGGCGTGATGTGGTCCCGGATGTCGGCCGCCACGAGTTCGGTCAGCGCGATCAGGCCCGCTGCGGTCGGATGCAACTGATCAAACTGCACAAGGCTGCAGTCGGCTGGCCACGCGTGGCCGTTGAGATCGGGTGGGGTGCCCTGCTGCCACTGGCTCACCAACTTGGCCAGCGGAATCACATGGACCCGTGGCCGCGCCGCGGCCCACTCGTGGATGCGCGCATTGAGCGCGATCAAGGTCGGCTCAGTAGGGACTTGACGCGTGGAGATCAAGGCGATGGGCTCGGCCTCGGCTGCCGCGGAGACGTCCGGAATGTCGCCAACCAGGATGGGCATGGTGGCCCGATCCAATTCACGCAAACCATGCTCAAGCATCGCCATCCGCGACGAGTCGGGGCGGGCGCCGTAGCCGTACCAGAACAGAAAGTCCACCGCGATGATCAGCGTGGGCTCAGCGGCAAGCGCCGCGTCCATCTCCACACGGCCGACGTTGCCGGGATTGGCAAAGAAGGAGAGGTCCGCGTGCCGGCTCATGACAGGGCTGGCGCCAGAAAGCACCACCGGCAGCACATCGGCAAGATCCACGTGGGTGTGATGAATGGGAACAGGATCGACCGAGGGGTCGTTTGCCACCACCACACCCCAACCCGCGGAGGCGCTGGCTCCGATGACGGCAATGCGGGCGAGCGGGTCCTCGGTGGCGGGTGGGACCGGTGTGACCGTGGCAACGAGCAGCAGCAGGGCGATCAGGCTCATGCGGAGGCGCTCCGATGCTCGTCGCCCGCGCGGCGGCCTTCCCACACATCGAAACCGAGCAGGCGCGCATCGACCGTGGCGTTGCGCATCGGCACGCGGCAGTCCGGCCGCAGGCCGATGCGTTTGGCTAGGTCCGGGTTCCCCGTGAAGATCCACGAGGACCATCCGCCGCAGTGCTGTTTGAGAAAGTCACCCATGCGTGGGTACAGCGATTGCAGGGCGTCGCTGTCGCCAAGTCGAAGACCATACTCCGGGTGCAGGATGAGATGCCCCTTCTCTTGTGGCAGTGGCGTGTCGGCGAAGTCGCAGACGTGTGTCTCGATCAGTTGTCCAACGCCGGCCGTCTCGGCGTTGCGTCGGGTCGCTTCGACGGCCGTGGGATTGATGTCGCTGGCGATGATGGGGGGGCACGAGGGGCCACCACGCCGCGGCTTGGACGGCGACAACGTCCGTCTCATGTCGGCCCACACCTCCTTGTTGAATCCGATGAGGTGCTGGAAGCCGAAGCCGCTGCGAAGCAGACCGGGCGGTCTGCCAGCGGCGATCAACGCGCCTTCGATGGCCAGTGTGCCGCTTCCGCACATGGGTATGACCAGCGGCGTCTCCCCCGTATACCCCGCTCGCAGCAGCATGGCCGCCGCCAAAGTCTCCCGAAGCGGCGCCAAGTGCGGCATCTTGCGGTAGCCGCGGTCTGCGAGTTTCTGGCCGCTGGTATCAATCCAGAGCTGGGCGGTGTCACCCCTCCAGTGCAGGTGAATGACCGTGCCAGTGCGATCGGGACCGGAGTCGGGCCGCCGCGAAAAGATGCCGCGAATGCGATCCACAATGGCGTCCTTGACGGTGAGGCTTGCAAACATCGAGTTGTCGATAGTCGGGTGGTCCACCGTGCAGGTCACACTCAGATATCCGTTGAGCGGGACGATGTCTTCCCACGGCACGGCGGCGACGCCGGCAGAGAGTTCGTCGGGAGTGGTGCACGGGAAGGAGTCGAGGCGATACAGCACGCGCATGGCGACGCGTGACAGGACATTCAGCCGCATCGCGTCCAAGAGCGTGCCGTGGCACTCGACGCCCGTTGGGCCACCAGGCTGTGTGGCAACGCTCAACTGGTCCAGTTCGGAGGCGAGCATGTCCCGCTGGCCTGGGCCGCACGAGAGGCGTAGTGTGGAGGGTGTCTCGAAGTTCATGGGGGAATGGGGGTGAAGGAATCGCGGGCCGCCGGTCGATGTGTGGTGCACGCGGTGAATGGACAGTATCCCACCGCGGCCGCAGCATGAGGGCCAGAATGGACGATCTTCCCGTCAATCACCGCGTGACGATTCCGGCCGCGGACATGCGGATCGAGACCTCGACGGCCAGTGGGCCGGGGGGGCAGCGGACCAATCGCGTTCGGACCCGCGTGACACTGATTCTGGATGTTGCGGGGTGCCAGTCCTTCTCGAACGCCCAGCGGAGCCTCGTCCAAGAGCGGCTTTCCCATCGGATCGGTGCCGATGGAACCATTCGGGTGACCTGCGGCCGCCATCGCCGTCAGACGGCCAATATTGAGGAAGTCCGGGATCGACTTGCTGGCGTGCTGGCAGAAGCCATGCAGTCGACCAAGGTTCGGAGGCCCACCAAGCCGACCCGCGCCAGCAAGCGGCGGCGGGTGGAGGCAAAAACGCGTCGATCTTCTAAAAAGCGGGATCGCGGGCGGGACTGGGGAGTAGATGGCTGAACCATGGCCGTAAGCCGTTTTTCGGTCCAATCGTGCGGTCTTGGCAGGCATGATTTACACTCGAATAATGAGCGGGGTGGCACACATCCCCGAATCGGCGCATACTTGGAGTCTGCAGGGGACACTACGCACGATGAACACGCGGAAAAATGTGGCCGGGGTGAGCCTGTCGGCACTCTGCTGGCCTGCGCTGGTCGCGGCCGAGGTAGATCCCTTCGAGCCGCCCACCCTTGTGATGGACGTCGCCGCCTCAAATGCGGGCGGTGGCCATGGCGCCGCCGTCGCGTTGAGCGATAGCGTCGCTGTTGTCGGTCGGCCGTTCGACGATTCGGCTGGATCGGTCGGAGGCGCCGTCGATGTCTACCGGCGGCTCGCGACCGAGGCCACGCTAGACGGCGTGCCGTGGGAGTGGGTCCACTGGTGCCGCTTGGAGCCGGCAACACCGATGGCGGGCAGCCGCTTCGGCAACGCGGTGAGCGTGGACGGAACCACAGTCGTGGTCGGCGCTTGGAGTGATGATCGCGCCGGTGACAATGCCGGGGCTGCGTGGGTCTTTGAACTTCCTGAGAGTCCTCAAATGGTGCTCACATCCGAGGCGCTGTTGGCGCCGATTGGTCTATTGGAAGCCGACTACTTTGGATGGGATGTGGCTGTGTCCGGCGACACGATCGCTGTTGGCGCCTGGGGCGTGGATGTTCTGGCAGAGGACGATCATGCGGGCGCTGTGTGGCTCTTCGAGCGGCAAGACGGCGAGTTTGTGGAAGTGGCGCAACTGACGGCCGGAACCGATGCGGCGGGCGGCGATCGATTCGGTGCGGCGATCGACCTAGAGGACGACGTGCTGCTTGTCGGGGCGCCCGACCGCGGTTCCAATTCAGGAGCGGTGTACTCGTTTCTTCACGCGAACGGCCAGTGGGCTCAGGTGCAGCGCATCGACTCGCCGGAAGGCGACGCGGGCGAGCACTTTGGCGCCGCTGTGGTCGTTGTGTTCAACACAGCAGGATCCGGCACCGGCGGCGCCGGGATCGGTGCCCCTGGTGACAACGAATTGGGACCACTGGCCGGGGCTGGATGGGGCTTCCCGCATCTCGGGAATGGGATCTTTGACATCGCGACCGCGGTCAAGGTGACCGTCGAAGGCGGCGGTGCCTGGGATCAGGCGGGATCGTCCATCGATGGCCTCGACGTCGATTACGGCGACGATGATGGTGGCGGCGGCATACTTCTTGGCGTCCCAGGTTGGCGTAATCCGGATGACGGCATCGTCGAGGGTGCTGTGTATTACACAGAATTATCCGAAGGGGAGGTCGATGGAAGTGAGTTTGGTCGGCTTGACCTGTTCACCGACGAAGGAGCCGGAATGGGTACCAGTATTGCGGTGATCCACTCGGTGGTTGACCCGTGGGGGTTCGAAGCGGTGACGGTTGTTGCCGGAGCACCCGGCCGAAGTGGTGGGCTCGGCGCAGCCACGCTGGTAGACATTCCGACTGGCGATGATGGGGGGGATTGCAATGAGGACGGTCGATTCGATCCGATGGAAGTGCTGTTTGAGCCCGAGGTGCACGACTGCGATGCGGACGGCGACCACGATTCCTGCCAGATCTTCCACAACCCATGGATGGACTGTGACCAGGACTCGAAGCTCGACATGTGCCAGATCGATGATGATCCGGCGCTGGACTGTGACGACAACGGCCAGCTGGACGCCTGCGAGATCGTGAGTGACCCGGCCGGGCTCGACTGCGACGGAGATGGCCTGCTGGATTCCTGCTTGATTGACGCCACTCCGGAGGCTGACTGCGATGGCGATGGCGTCTTGGATTCCTGCTTGATTGACGCCACTCCGGAGGCTGACTGCGATGGCGATGGCGTCTTGGATTCCTGCTTGATTGACGCCACTCCGGAGGCTGACTGCGATGGCGATGGTGTCCTGGACGTGTGCGTCATTGCGGACGATCCCTTCGCAGACTGTGATGGCAACGGCGTCTTGGATGTCTGTGAGCAGCCATCGCTTCCAGGGGGTGGCGATTGGATGACCGAGCAATTCATCAACGAAGTCGACCTACAAGGGTTGGGACTGCGGTTGACGCCCACAGGCAATCAAACGCCACCACTGTGGCAATTGTGTACGACGCTCTCGGGTGATGTGTGGTTGGATCCATCCGGGCATACGCCGCTCCTTCTCGACGATGACGAAGCGGTGCTCTACTCTCTTCCGTTCCCATTTACGTTCGCAGGTCAGACGTGGTCGGATGTCTTTGTCGGTAGCAATGGGTATGTGACCTTTGGAACGGCCGATATGACGTACACCGAGACGCTCGCGGCCCACTTCGATCGACTCCGACTCAGCGTCTTGTTCGATGATCTGGATCCGAGCGTGGCTGGCGAGGTTCTGGTTGGCCAGGGGCCGGCGGGCTCATTTGTGGTGACGTGGTCCGGCATTCCCGAATACAATTCGCCAGGAACTTCCAACACCGTACAACTTGTTCTCCACCCAGACGGCGCCATTGAAATGAGCTGGCCGTCCTTGACGGCCACGACCGCAATCGTCGGGCCGTCCATCGGAGGTGGCGTGCCACCCAACTTTATCGCGACTGATCTGTCCGACGCTTGGGACTGTGTGGCCCATGCGGCCGGAGATGGCGACTGCAATGAAAACAGTCTTCCGGATGCCTGTGAGGCCGGCCCGGTCGGCGATCCACTCTGGGGGGTTGAGCACTTTGCCAGCGACTTTGACCTCGGCGGCAGCATGGTGCGGTGGCAGCCCACCGGGTCGGCCACGCCGCCATTCTGGCAAGTGTGCTCCGACAGTGTGACGGCCTTCCCCATCGATCCGGCGGGGCATACGCAGGTTGTGCTGGCCGACGATGACGCGCTGCCTTGGCCGATCGGCTTCCCCTTCCCATTCTTCGGCGAGACCTATGACACCGTCAACATCTCCAGCAATGGCTTTGTCGACTTTGGCCAAGGAGCGTACGACCACGAAACCTCGCTCTACATCTTCTTCCAAGAGCCTCGGATCGCCGGATTCATGGCAGATTTGGACCCATCCGCTGGCGGGCAGGTGCTCGCCGGAACAGGTCCAGCCGGATCGCTGGTCATCACTTGGCAGGACGTGCCCATCTACTTCCAGACAGGCAGCGACGTCGACATGCAGATTCTGCTCCATCCAGATGGTGCTTTCGAGATCGCCTGGCTCGGTGGCATCGACTCATTCGGCGTGGTCGGTGTCTCAGAGGGCGGTGGCATTCCGATCGGGTTTGCGCAGACCGACTTGTCGGCAAGCGGCGCCGAGTGCGTACTGACCCAGCCATTTGACGACTGCAACGCCAATGGCATTCTTGACGGCATTGAAATTGCGTTGGGATGTGAACTGGATTACGACTTGGACGGCATCCCGGAGTCATGCCAAGGCGGCGGATTCGGTGGAATTGCATCGATCTGTGCCAGCGATGTCACGCGGGATGGTGAGATCAATGTGCATGATCTGTTGCGAGTGCTGCGAGCGTGGGGCGATGTGAAGGTTGCCAGCATTGATGCGAGATGCGATCTGTCGCCCGAGAAGGGTGACCTACGGGTTGATCTCGCCGATCTGATCGAGGTGCTGGTGGGCATGCAGACCGGTTGCGGTGGTCAGCCGTAGCGGGCGATCGACTCTTCGATGATCCGGTAGGCGTCCACGCGATCTTTCCACCCGTAGGTGTCGGCGAGTTTGTCTTCCAATTCCTTGTAGATGTGGAAGAAGTAGTCGATCTCGCGCAGCGTGTGTCGCGGCACATTCTGCAGCCCGTGCATCTCTTCTTTTCTGGGGTCTGAGACCGGCACGGCGAGGATCTTGTGATCGAAGCCCTTGTCGTCCTTCATCTCCAGCACTCCAAGTGGGCGAACCTCGATGAGCGCGCCGGTGAAGCAGTGTCCTTCGAGCAGCACCAGCACGTCGAGTGGATCTTCGTCCTCAGCAAGTGTCCGGGGGATGAATCCATAGGCGCCGGGGTAGTGCACCGGGCTGAAGAGCGTTCGGTCGAGCTTGAAGACGTTGAGCTGCTTGTCGTACTCGTACTTGTTGGCCGTATGGGGCGGAATCTCGATGACCGCGTTGATGATCGTCGGTGGGTCTGGCCCGGTGGGGAGCTCTAGATAGTTGGCGGTCATGGCAGCGGGGTCTCCATTGGAGGCATCCTATCGGGCGGTCAAGAGGCCGGGGAGTGTCTCGCACACCACATCGATGTCTTCATCGGAGACCGCGAGGCTCGTGACGGCGCGGATGGTGTGCGGTCCGGAGTCGAGCATGCGGATGCCGTCTGACTCGAGCGACTGCACGATGTCTGCTGCGTCACCGCCGACATCGAAGTAGACGATGTTGGTCTCCACCGCATCAGGATCGATGGCCACGCCTTCGATCGTTGCAAGCGTCTCGGCGATGCGGCGTGCTCTGGCATGGTCCTCGCCGAGCCGCTCGCGGTGATGGTCGATCGCGTATATCGCTGCGGCGGCCAGCATGCCACTCTGGCGCATGGCACCGCCAAGCATCTTGCGAGCTCGGTGCACACGGCGGATGATGTCTTTCGTGCCACACACGATCGAGCCGACCGGGCAGCCGAGTCCCTTCGAGAAGCATGCGGACACGGTGTCGAAGTGCTGGCCATAGTCAGCGAGGCTCACACCGCTGGCTGCCGAGGCATTCCAGATACGAGCCCCGTCGAGGTGGCATGCAAGGCCGTGATGACGCGCCGCGCTGGTGGCCCGTTCGATGCGATCGATGGGCCAGACCGCGCCGCCGCCCCGATTCTGGGTGTTCTCCACGACCAGCAGCCCCGAGCGGGGGAAGTGGTGATCGTCTGGTCGAATGGCGGCCTCCACGTCGCAGGCATCGAACTGTCCTCCATCCCCTCGCAGCAGCGCGATGGAACAGCCCGAAATCGCAGCCCAAGCCGCCCCCTCGTACTGGTAGATGTGACTGAATTCATGGCAGATGATCTCGTCACCGGGCGAGGTCTGCGATCGAATGGAAACTTGATTGGCCATCGACCCGGACGGCACGAAGCAGGCGGCCTCCTTGCCGAAGAGATCGGCGCATCGTTCCTGCAGAGCCAGCACGGTTGGGTCGTCGCCGAGCACGTCGTCGCCGAGCGGCGCGGCCATCATGGCCCGCTTCATCGCCTCGGTGGGCAGGGTGACGGTGTCGCTGCGGAGATCGATGAGCCTTGGCATGGGGGGATGGTAGGGGGGGCGTCGGGATTTTGAGTGGCACCGCCGAGTCCCGCTTCCCGGCGACCTGCTATACCTCTCCCCCATGAAGACCACCGCCGCACCGCGTATGGGACTTGGACTCGGTAGCCGCCTGTCTTTCATGATGTTCCTGCAGTTCGCGATCTGGGGGGCGTGGCTTCCTTTCCTCTACGACTTTCTGAGCATCAATCGACATTTCGAGGGATATGAAATCGGTTGGATGTTTACGGCTGCCGGCGTCGGGGCGATCTTCGGCCCCTTCATCGCGGGACAGATTGCCGACAGGTGGTTCAACACCGAGAAATACCTCGGACTGAGTCACATCGCCGGTGCCGTGGTTGTCTGGATCATGTCGACGGTCCAGAACGAACCTGTACCAGATGGAGTTGGGACTGGATTCTGGCTGTTTCTCTCGCTTTCGATCTTGTATTCATTGATCTACGCACCGACGATCGCATTGACCAACTCCCTGGCCTTTCACCACATGCCTGATCGCGATCGCGACTTCGGTCGTGTACGGCTCTGGGGGACCCTCGGCTGGATCGCAGTTGGAATTGGCGTGGGGCAGTTGCTGAGAATGTACTTCACGCCGGAGGGCGCAACGGTCCTCGAGATGGAAACTGAGCAGGCGGCTGGGATGGTGTACGCGTTCCGGATCAGTGCTGTCCTTGGTGTTGTCATGGGCATCTACAGCTTCACGCTTCCCAAGACCCCTCCGCAACCCGGCAAGCAGAAGTTCGCACTTGCCGAGACGATCAAGGAGGTGCGATCAGCTCCTCTTGTGACCTTGTTTCTCATTGCGGTTCCGGTCAGCATGATTCACCAGTTCTACTTCATCTACACCGGGCCGTTTCTCAGGGGGTATCAGAACAAGGGTGAAGGATTGACGGGAATTGTCAACAGCATCTTCGGTGTCGGGGGTGGTGGGCTCATGACCATCGGGCAGGCGATGGAAATCCTCGTCCTGTTCCTCATTCCCTTCATTGCGGCGAGGTGGTCACGCAAGACGCTGCTCCTGATCGGCCTGTTCGCCTACGCGGCGAGGATGTTCCTCTTTTCGCAGGTTGGCTGGTTGAACTCGGTCGTTGGAATTCCCGACATGGTGACCCTCATTGCAGGCGTCAGCCTGCACGGGCTCTGCTTCGGCTGCTTCATCTTCGTGGCCTTCATGATCGTTGACGAGGAGTGCTCGGGCGATGTCAAGGCGACAGCCCAGAATCTCTTCAACCTGGTCATCGTGGGCATCGGCGTGGTTGTCGGCAGCTTGTTTGCAACGATCTTGGTCGAGGAGTGGGCGACATCCAATGGCGTGACGGATTACACCAGGCTCTTCTCCGTTCCGATGTACATGGCAATCGGTTGCCTGTTCATGCTTCTGGCGTTCTACCCGGGCGGTCGGTCTGCCTCGTCGCCATGACCATGCAACTTCGCGATCTTCGACTTGATCTGAGCGACATGCAGGCGTTGACGGCCCTGATCGAAGCCGATCTGCCCGAGTACTACCCACGTCGGTCGGCCGAAGAACGTCTCGCCGAGCGCGTCGACGCGACCGCCCGCCCGGGAATGGTGGCACTTGGATCCGTTGTTGAGCAAGACGAGCAGGTGGTCGGCATTTCGTCCGTCACCAACATCCGGCTCGATTGGGTCGCCGGTGCCGTCGGAATCTGGATCGCTGTGCGGGCGTCGCATCGACGGCAAGGCATCGCCCGGAGAATCTTCGAGGCGGACCTGGATCGTGCACGCCGGGCAGGCTCCACCTGGTTCATCACGAATGTCGATGATGGAGAAACGGAGGCCGTGGGCTTGGCGGCCGCGCTCGGGTTTCAGATCGTTGATCGGGGGTACAACCTGCGGATTGACATCGGCGCGTGGTCGCCCAGCCAAGGGGGGGATGTGCTGGCTCGGGCGGCGGACGCGGGCGTTGAAATCGTCAGCCTGCGGGACCTGCAGATGCAGAACGACGATTGGTGCCGTCAACTCTACGATTTGAGCGTGGCATTCATCGAGGACGTTCCAAGTTACATCGCGCCCCATTCCATTGACCTGATCGGCGGGGATTTGGAGACATTTCAGTACAAGTTGGACCATGACCTTTGCGTGGACATGGAGGGATCCTTCGTGGCAATCGTCGATGGCGTCCTAGCCGGGACAAGTTGGCTGAGGCGTGTCTCCCCGGAGATTTGCGGGCACCCGCTGACCGGTGTGAGGCCCGAGTATCGCCGACGCGGACTGGTCAAAGCGTTGAAGCACCGCTGCTTTACCTGGGCGCATGAGCAGGGCGTGCGATACATCAATACACAGCAGCACGAGTCGAACGCTGCGATGCTTGCACTGAACAAGCAAGTTGGTTTCGAAATCAAGAATTCGCACGCAATCATGCGATACGACTTCGCCTGAGTGGCGATCAGGCTGGCGGGTCCACCGTGCGGTAGGCCTCGATCAGGGCGACTTCGCCCTCCTTGCCGCCCTGGCTCTTGCCGTGTTCCATGCCGACGATGCCGGTGTAGTCCCGCTCGTGCATGTGCTTGAAGACGTTGGCGTAGTTGATCTCACCCGTACCTGGCTCGCGCCGTCCGGGATTGTCGCCGACCTGGAAGTAGGGGATGAAGTGCCAGGCTGCGTTCATGTGGTCGATGAGGTTGCCTTCGCTGGCCTGTTGGTGGTAGAGATCCTGAAGAATGCGGCAAGAGGGCGAGTCGACCTTCTGGCAGATATCAATGGACTGGGGCGTGAACCGCAGGAATTGGCCGTGATGGTCTCGCCAGTTCAGCGGCTCACAGACCATGACCAGGTCGTGACGCTCGAGCACGTCTGAGGCTTGCTTGAGAGCCTCAACGACATTCCGCGTTTGTTCTGTGTTTGAGAGATTCTCGTCAACGTCCCCGCAGACAACGGTCATCCAGGTGGCACCGACGCGTTTGGCGACCTCGACCGAATCCTTGGCGTTCTGGACGAACCGCTGTCGTTCATCAATGCTGCCCGTCGTCAGGCTGGGTCGCCACGCTCCGTCCATATTCATGACGAAGACACCGAGGCGCATATTGTTTCGTTCGAGCGCGCTGGCGATTCGTTCCTGGTCGTGGATGGACCGTCCACGCATGCCGTTGTCTTCGATCGATCGGAATCCCGCCTCTGCCATGAAGTCGATCTGGTCTACCAAGTCGTCGCCCGCGTGGTTCCGGAACATTCCAAAGTGCGGCGCGTAGTCCAGCGTGAATGTTTCGGAGTTGCGAACGGGCGACTGTTCCAGCGGCTTCTGGTCTGGATGCGAAGGCTCGTGCCCCGGCGGAAAGTGCGGGGGTAGGGTGTACGGCTCGTCATGCACGCCAAGCGCCGCGCCACCGACGCCAGCGACTCCAGCGGCGACAAAAGTGCGTCTATCCATTGGATGATTCCTCAAAGTTCCAGAGTGTGTCGTGCGGCGAGGTGCGTCCCGGGGTCGAAACAATCGGCACTGGAAGCGCCATGAAGGCATAGGCGGGCGGTCGCATGTCCAGCGGCGAGTTCAATGCCTCGTCCCACGTGAGTTCCTTGCCGCTGTAAGCGCTCATGCGACCCATGATGGCGGTCATCGTCGATTCGGCGATGCGTTTGCCCTCGTTCAGTCGCTGGCCATCGCCGCGAATGCTGGCATGCAGGTCCTGATGCTCGACCACGTAGGGATTCGGGTTGTCGCCTTCAAACGCCCATGTGCGATCACCTTCAAATCGGGCGCGACCACTGCTGGTCACGCTGCGGCCCTTGGTGCCCTGAATGACTTCTTCGACACGGTTGGCGCTTCCATCGATCTGGCGGGCCATGCTCAAGGCGTGCACGCCGCCGGGATATTCGTAATCGATGGCGAAGTGGTCATAGCCGTGACCGAACCGGGGCTGTGTGCGACTTTGGCGGCCGCCCATTCCCATACACCTGATGGGATGGTTGCCGAGCGCCCAGTTCGTGGCGTCGATGTTATGCACGTGTTGCTCGGTGATGTGGTCGCCACTGAGCCATGTGAAGTACAGCCAGTTCCGCAGTTGCCACTCCATGTCGGTCCAGTCGGACTGCCGTGCGTGGTTCCACAGCCCGCCTTGATTCCAGTAACAGCGGGCCGCTACCGGCTCGCCTATTTCGCCGTCGCGGATGCGAGCCATGGCGTCGAGATAGCAGGCTTCGTGCCGCCGCTGCGTGCCGGAGACGACCGACAACTTCCTGGTGTCCGCTTCCTTCGCCGCTGCAATGACTTGCCGGACACCGGCTGGATCCACGGCGACGGGCTTCTCCATGAACACGTGTTTGCCTTGCGCAATGGCTTCTTCAAAGTGCATCGGCCGAAAGTGCGGTGGGGTGGCGAGAATGACCAGATCAATGTCAGGGCGGGCCATCAGCCGCTGGTAGGCGTCCCAACCGACAGTGCAGTCCTCGTCGGTCACGCTGACCCGATCGCCGAGTTTCTCAAGGTGTTCCCGGCTGCTTGCGAGGCGGTCTGGGAAGAGATCGGCCATAGCCGCAATTTCAATCTCGGGCGAGGCCGACGCCGCGTTGAAGGCGGCGCCGGTACCGCGTCCGCCGCAGCCGACGAGTCCGACCCGCATGCGATCTGCGCCGCCCGCGAAGCTTGCTCGCCCCAGCAGAGACGCCGCGCCGACACCGGCGATCGATGTCCCGATGAAGTTCCTGCGATCCATGCTCACGCCTCCTTCTTCGGAGCGTTGTTCCAGGACGCAACGTTGCCGGGGACAGACACCGCCATGACCGGCAGTTCCCCCATCGCGTAGGTCGTCGGGCCGAGGCGTTCCGTGCTGTTGAGGGCCTCATCCCACGTCACCTGCTGGCCGGAGTAGGCGCTCATGCGGCCCATGATCGCCATCAGCGTGCTGGCCATCATCTGATCGACGTCATCGATGCGATCACGTTTTCCTCGGATGGCTTCGAAGAGTTCATCATGCTCGACCTGATACATGTTTGGATTCGGGCCTTCATATGCCCACTCGTTCGGGCCTGAGATCTCCTGGGTTGGTCCCCATGAGTTGATGTAGCACGTGCCGTTGGTGCCGATGAGGTACTCGGTGTTGTCGTTCCAACAGCCCGGCATCTGCCTGCAGTCATGGAAGCAGCGCGAGCCATCGTCGTAGACATACATCACCGAGAAGTGGTCGTAGATATTTCCGGACTCGGGCGTCTCTCTCATCTGCCGACCGCCCAACGCGATGGCCTTGGCCGGATGAACATCGTTCTTTGCCCAGTTGATCTTGTCAATTGCATGGCAGGCCTGCTCGGCGATGTGGTCGCCGCTGAGCCAGTTGAAATGTTGCCAGTTCCGTAGTTGCCACTCCATGTCGGTCCAGTTGTCTTGGCGGGGCTTGGTGCCAAGCGGGGCGGTGAGATAGGTGGAATGGACGCAGGTGACATCCCCGATCGCGCCGTTGTGAATGCGCTCGTAGCACGCTCGGTTGGGCATGTTGTACCGCCAGCAGAAGCCGCCCATGACGTTGAGTTTCTTCATCCGGGCGAGCTTCGCGTGTTTCAAGATGGAGCGGACGCCCGGACCATCGAGGGCCATGGGCTTCTCCATGAACACGTGCTTTCCTGCTGCAACGGCCGCCTCGAAGTGTTCGGGCCGGAAGTGTGGTGGCGTCGTCAGGATGACGACGTCGACATCGCTGTCCATCACCTGCTTGTATGCGTCGAATCCGGTAAAGCGGCGTTCTTCGGGCACATCGACTCTGGCACCGAAGGTGCTGGTGAGGTGGCCACGGCTGGTCTCAAGACGATCCATGAAGGCATCGCCCATGGCGGAGAGCACCACCCCCGGATCAGCCTTGAGGGCTTGCCCGGCGGCCCCACTGCCGCGGCCGCCGCAGCCGATAAGGCCGACGCGGATCTGCTCGTCGCCTGAGACGTGCGTCATGGCCGCGGCGCCGCTTGTTAGAGCGCCGCCGCCGACCGCCATGATGCCCACCGTAGCGCCCGCGTTGTGCACGAACGTTCGTCGCGTGCAGCCGTCAATGGGTTGGTCAGTCATCTTTCACTTCCTTCTTTGGTGAGGCAACGGGCGGGGCCTCGTCGCAGACGACGCGAAACCCTGCGAAGGGTGCGTCGGAGAGCCACCATATGCTCTTTGGAATCTGGGGGTCGGTGTCGTTCCATTCTGGAATGGACGCTCGCGTGGTTTCGCATGGAGTGTCGTTGGCATTCTCGCGAAAGCTGGCCCCCATCAAGACGCAGGTTCCGTCGGGCATGGTGCACCACTCAGCCACGTTGCCCTGCAGGTCGTGCAGGCCATTGGCATCGGGCGCCCGGGTGCCGATCTTCTGCGTTTTGCGCGTGGCATTGGGATGATGCCAGGCGTGCGCATCCATGGTGTCCGCGGTCATGCCCGAACTTCCGCAGAGCGCGGTCCACTCGGCCACGGTTGGCAACCGCCAGTGCTTGCCGGTCTTGGCGGTCAGCCAGGCGCAGAATGCCTGCGCGCCGCGGTGCGAGACGCTGAGGGCCGGATAACCGGCGTGTCCCCAGCCTCGATCGGCCATGAGATATGGTTTGGTTGGACGGGTCACGCCGCCGTCTTCTGGAGCGGCCGGATCATCCCGATCGAGCCGGTAGACCAACGCGTCGTAGAGATCCCAACTGACTTCATCCCGGCCCACCCATGTCATCGCGCCGCCTTCTGCGGCGGCCAGCGGGACCATGACGACGCGGAGCGATGTGCCCGGAATAGACTGCGAAAAACCACCGTTCGAGGTGGTGCTGTCAAGGGACAGGGTTGCGGCCAAGGCACCGAGGGTGTACACGAGTGTTTGCATGATCCAAGCCATAGTACTGCTGATGTTGCTGCTGCTTGCCGGATGTGGACACATAATGTCCCGCTCCGAGTATGCCCGCGTTCGCATGGGCACACGGACTCGAATTGTGATGTATACGGACCGGCCGGATCAGGCTGATGCGGCGGCCGAGGCTGCCTTTGATCGAATCGAACAGATGGAAGCGGTTCTCAGCGATTGGCGCTTGGAGAGCGAGGTGGTTGCGCTTCGATCATCCCAGCCAGCCACATGGCGTGGTGTGAGCCCAGATCTGGAGCGGGCTTTGCGGGTTTCGAGGGTGGTGTCTGACATGACCGCAGGCGCCTTTGATCCAGCTTGCGGGCGGATGACACAGTCTTGGCGGCAGGCCCGCGACCGCGGCACACCGCCTCCCACTTGGAATGAGGAGATCGCCGAGGTGGGCCCGCCGGGAGACCGTGTCCAGATCCGCAGTGGCGGCGTGCGTTTCATGGCGCCGGTACCGTGGCTGGACTTTGGTGGCGTCGGGAAGGGGCTGGCGGCCGATGCAGCGATCGGCACCCTCCGAGCACATGGCGTGTCGGCGGCGATGGTGGACATCGGAGGGGATATCGCGTGTGGCGGGCCGCCGCCAATTCGCTCCGGCTGGCGCGTGCAGGTGCCGGGATCACACATCGAATTGGAACTGGCTTGGTGCGGCGTGGCCACGTCCGGGGCGGGGGCGCAGTCCATCGGTCCAGACTCGCACATTCTTGATCCGCGGACCGGTCGTTGGATGCAGCGGCACGACGATGTCACCGTCATCGCGCCGAGTGGGGCGATGGCCGATGCGTTGGCGTCCGCCGGATGCGTCTTGGGGGCCCCCCGTTTGGCCAGGGCCGTCGGTGGGCACGATGGCATCATTGTGCGGTCCGCCGCACTGCCGAATCCAGACACTGGATGTCAGGGTGGCAGCACCGGGCAATAGAGTCGATCGAGGGCGGGCGCGCGGGCTTTGGCGGCCAGAGTCGGTGTGGCTTGGCGGGCTGGCACGCTGAGCCGGCAGGCTTGGAAGGGGGGTGCGGCCCGCTTCGGCCGATCCGGCTCAACCACGTTGTTTGCACGCCAACCGCCTCGTTCGCCATCGGAACGCCCGGTTTTGCACCTTTCTTCCGCATCTTCCCGGGAGCGGCACGCCAGTTGTTTCAGTCCCAGTGAGCCCGCCACGAGCGCGGGCAGAAGGGCCGGTTGGCCAGAAGGGAGCTCAGCCATGAATCTCAACACGCACACCGACGCGAAGACGGAATCACTGAGCAGCACCACCAATGTTCTGCATGCCGACTCAGGCATCACAATGCAAGTGCTGCCCGAACAGTGGGTCGAGATCGAGGCTGATCTCCCTGGCACCGGCCTGAAAATGACCGAAGTCCGCATGCGAGGCCGCACACTGACGATCGAGTCAGTTCGGTCGCGAGCGGACGGCCAGCACCGCGACGCCGAGGTCGGCATCGAGCGGGTCACCACTCGGGTTGTCTTGCAGAAACGGCCCCGTGGTCCGGTGACCTCAGCGCGGCAGCCGTCGGGCAGCATCCAGATTCGCGTACCGTTGAATCCATCTGCCGCGGATGGCGGCGTCTTGCGGGCGACAGACGGCATCGGTGGCATCGCCGCCGATTCGTTGGTCCGCAGCCGGGCCATGAATCCAACAGACTTTCTTTCGTACAGGACACCGATGTCTTTTCGCAACGGAGCGGAAGCGTATCGGTCTCCTGAGTGACCTCAACCTCTCAAGGAGCTCGAAAATGGCTATCAAAGTACAGGTCAAAGATTATCGTGGTTGCACCAGCACCTTCACTGATCGCCTCACCGGATCATTCGTCGCTGACGGATGCACGATGAGCAACGCTGCTGGCATCCGCAATGCCGGCCTCGGCGTGACCCCGATCAACACACTCAACACGAATTGGTATGGCAGCAATGGCCAACCCATGACGATCGGACAGAACATGTCCTTCAGTCAGGCCAGCCCTTTCGCCGCCCCTGCATACGGCTTCCTGCCGACACGCATGGGATTCAACGGCATGAACATCAACCCCGTCCAGGGGGTCATCGGTCGCATCGCGGCCATGGACCCTGCCCTTGGCCACGTCGCCTCGCAGATTGCCGCGATCGACCCGATGTTCATCGCCACGCTCGGCACCATCGCAGGTGGATGCACATGGACGGCAGGCAAGCTGATCCAAGTCGCCACCCTGGACCTCGATCTGGCCCGCACGATCGTCACGCTCGCCATCGTCAATCCACGAGAAGCCTTGGCCATCGCGCAGGTGGCTCAGGTGAACCCCACCCTTGCTGGGCGCCAAATCGCGAGCCTCGGCTTGGAATGGAACAATACGGCCAGCAGCACGGCAGGGCCGTGGGCCAACCGTCTCGAAGAAGCCGGTGTCAATTCCGCAGCAGATCTCAACGGTGAGACCATGCCGATCGACGTCTCTGACGACGGTCACGCCTGGATCATTGAAGCGGACCTCCCCGGCGTCTTGATCGACGACGTAGACATCACCGCCGCCAACGGACGGCTCATCATCGAGGCGATCGCCGCACCTTCCATCAAGCGATCGTCCCTCGCATCGACCCTCCACTGCGAGCGTCGCACTCCCCGCGTGCTGCGTCGCGAGTTCGCAATCGGTCTCGACGTCGAGACCACGGACATTTCCGCACGGATCGTCAATGGTGTTCTGAGCATCCTGCTTCCCAAGAAGCTCACGGCCACCAGCGAGCAGTACGTCAGTCGTGAGGGAACCATGGTCAGCTGAGTGAGACCAACGTTTCCTGATCGACCCACGCCGGGGCGGCTCAGCCGCCCCGGCGTGTCCGCGCTGAGATTGTTGATCGCCCCAGTGCCCCCAAGTCCAGACTTCCGCGCGGCGAAGCCGCGCATTGGCACGCCACTTGCTGCCTTTGAAACAGCCGCCGGCATCGAGCCTGCGGACAAACACAGTCGCGGAGCATCACGCTCCGACAACCCAACGTGGAGCATTGCCATGAACACACGAACCATTCTTGCACCGGCAACCACCGCGATGGACTCCCTTCGTCACGAAATCGATCGAGCCTTCGATCGCATGACGACGCCAGCCCTCGCCTCGGCTTGGCCGACCACCCGACTGCTCGATGCCATCAGACTGCACCCAGCCGTCAACATGATTGAGAACGACGACAGCCTGGTCTTTGAGGCCGAACTGCCTGGCGTACTCACAGATGACCTCAATGTGACGGTCGCCGACAACATGCTGACGATCTACGGAACCCGTACGTTGCACACACCCGAGGGCTCCACGGCGCTCCGCCGCGAACGATCGACCAAGCAGTTCGAGCGGGTCATGCGACTCCCTTCGGGGACAGACGCCAACGGCATCGACGCCGTGCTCGCTGACGGCATTCTGACCATCACGCTTCCCAAACTCGAAGGAACTCGCACGCGTCGCGTCGAGGTTCGAGGGCTCTGAACCACACCCAGAAAGGGCATTGCCATGATCAACCAGACTCACAACAACTCCTCGTGCTGCGGCACCGATACGAGTGACTGCTGCACCATCACCGATACCGTCAAGCGACCCCAGAACTACCGGGCCCCGGTTGATGTCTATGAAACCGATACCGACTTCCGCGTGGTCGCAGACATGCCAGGCGCCTGTTCTGAGCAGATCGAGATTTCGATCGAGGACAATACGCTGACCATCGATGCCAGTGTCCGCGAACGGTACGCCGCGGTGGGCACCGTTCGGCACCGCGAGTACGGCGTCGGCGACTTTCACCGGTCCTTCAGAATCGGCGACGGCATCGATGCCGATGGCATCACAGCCGCCTACACCGACGGCGTCCTGAGCGTCTCGCTTCCCAAGGCCGAAGCCACCAAGCCGCGGAAGATTGACATCAAGACTGCATGACCCCGCGTCCCCTCATCGCCAAGGGGTTAGGTACCGCCTCGGTCCCTGACCCCTTTGCCGTAGCATGCCGCCCGTTAACGAAGGAGTCTCGTGCATGACTACGGCCACCCCAACGCGACCAACACCCGCTCAGGTTCAGGAACTGCTGCGGCAAGGTCGTGGACTGTTGTTGTTCGAGGGTTGGGTCTGTCTCGTGGGCGGCCTGCTCGCGATCCTCTTCCCGGTCATTGCCAGCGAAGGCTTGGAATTGATGCTTGGCGTGCTCGCGGTCATGCTCGGCGTGCTTGGGTTGCTTCGGAGCGTCGCTGGCGGGGTTGAGCATCGGCTTTCGACCGCGCTCTCGTCCATCCTGATCGGTGCCCTTGGCGTGCTTCTGTTGATGTGGCCGTTTGAGGGACTTGAAGCGATCACCCTGGTGATCGGGATCGTCTCGCTCATTCGCGGGCTGGCCGACCTGTTTGGCTTTCCGCATCGATCCGTGACCTCACCAGGGCTTCAACTCATCAGTGGTGTCGCTGGCATTCTGGTCGCCGGGTTGCTCTTTCTCTGGTATCCATCCGACGTGATGTGGGCGCCCGGATTGCTCTTTGGCATCCAGTTGATCTTCTTCGGCATGATGTTGCTGTCGCTGTGGAGCGCCGTCGTCGGCCCGACTGCGTCGCCCCCGGAAACGGAAGTGGCGTGACGAGGGGGTCCCTTCAACCAGCGCGCCTGATTGGAATGAACGCCTGGCGGATTTCGGCGATGGCCCGTTGTTCGATTTGCCGGACGCGCTCTCGAGTGAGTCCAACGGCCAGTCCAGTCTGTTTGAGCGTGGTTGGCGGAGTCCCGTCGAGACCGAATCGCATGCACATCACTCGAATGTGAATCGGGTCCAGTTCGCTGAGGAGGCGGCGAATCTTGGCGATGTCGTCGGCGCGCTCGAGTTGGAGGGTGCCGTGATCGACCGTGCGGGCCGGATATTGATCGACCGCGGCGGGGCGACTTTCGTTGTCGCCTCCACGACCGGTTGCGACGCTTCGTGTCGCGGCCATGGTGCGGTGGACAAGATCGAGCTTGCAGAGCGGCACTTTCATGGCACTGGCCATTTCTTGAGGATCCGGAGCGCGGCCCAGCGTTTCCTGGAGAACTCGCAGTGTTTCGCCCCATCGAGCCATGCGGTCCTGCATGTACGTGGGAACATGCATCGGGTGTCCGATGTCCTCGATCGACTGTTTGACAGTCTTTCGAATCCACCACGTCGCGTAGGTCGAGAACCGATGCCCGAGCGCAGGATCGAAGCGTTCGACCGCTCGGATGAGACCGATGTTTCCCTCGTTGATGAGGTCCGCGAGCGGTATGCCTCGCGACGCGTAGCGTTTGGCGATGCTCACCACCAACCGCAGGTTGGCCTGGATCATCTGCGACTTGGCCTCGTGGCATTGGTCATTGACAATGCGCCATGCAAGACCTCGTTCCTCGATTGGATCGAGCAACGAGATGCGACTGATGTCGCGAAAGTATGCGTCGAGTTCGGATGTCACGGTTGTACTGCTCATGCTGCCTCGCGAAGCGTTGGTGGAACTTCAGCGAGGGCAGCTACGGGCCGGGACGGGGGCCGAGTTCGCGCAAACAAAGAATGAACTTCGGGGCGCGCGAGGCCGTAGGGAGGTCAGTCAGGTGTGGGCGGCGCCATCTCAGGATTCTCGCCGCTGCGCTTCTTGACGTTGGCCAGGAACAATTCGGCCAAGGCCTCATAGATGCCCTTGGAACACACAAGCGACGAACACTCGAACGCGAGTATGGCGGCGAGCATCAGGGGCAACGTGACGTACCGGGCGTCGGTCATTTCCAGCATGATGACGAAGACGGTAATGGGGCTTTGGACAACGCCCGCGAAGTACGCCACCATGAACAGCATGATGACGAACTGCGGTCGGATGCCGCCGAAGACGTCGTGGAACCAGTCGGCTGACAGGTCCCCGAGCCCGGCGCCGACCGAGAGGCTGGGGTCGAACAGTCCGCCGGGAATTCCGCTGATCAGGCTGAAGAACGAGCCGGTCGCTTTGGCGGGCGCATACCACCATGGCATTGGGCCCGTCATGACCCAGTCATCATAAAACTGCCGTTCATCGGGGTCGACCAGCACCTTGTAGGCCTGCTCCATGGTCATGGCAGCCTCCATCGGCTGCCCGACCTTGTTGAGCAAGGTCGTGCCGTGGGCGAGGCGTTCGTATGCGTCCCGAATCTCGGTTTCGGTCGCCGTCATCTCGACACCGAGGGTCGCATAGAAGTCCGTGTCGCGGTACAGGAGGATGGCCTTGGCCTGCGGGTATCCGCTGCCATAACTCTGTCCTTCGGAGAGCAGCCCGGTGATGGCCAGCGCGAGGCCGAGTGCCGCGGCGGTCAGCCATCGATGGCGACCGATGCCGCGCACAATCAGCGGCGTGCCCCACACGACACTTCGAGCGAACAGCCCGCCGAGGAGTCCTCCGATGATGGCGATCACGATGACCGCCAGCCAGTGCATCGGCTCAAAGCCGAATTCGTGGGTGATCTGTCCGTAGAACAGGTAGTCCCATCCCAGACTGACAATGACGACGGCCGACGCAATGAGCACCGTCCGAACGATGGTGGAGGCATTGCTCTTTTCAAACGACCGGCCGATCTCCTCAAAGGCGAAGACCATGCCGGCGATCGGTGCGTTGAAGGCCGCTGCGATGCCGGCCCCGCCGCCAGCAAGGATCATGCCCCGCTGCACGAGGTGGTGCGGGAACTTGGTAACCTTGGACACCAGATACATCAGGCAGGCTCCGACATGGACCGACGGGCCTTCCCGCCCGATCGTCATGCCGCCGAACAGCCCGATCGTCAGAAGCAGAATCTTGCCGAGCGCAATCCTGATCGAGAGCATGTAGTGGCGAAACGGGCCATCCTCGACCTTCAGGCACGCAATGGCCTGCGGGATTCCGGTTCCCTCGGTGCCTGGGAAGAAGCGATCGCGAAGCCAGATGATGAGCACCATGGCCACCACGACCCATACGGCGGCGATCCAGACGCCGAGCCCACCCGGCATCTGGAGCCCCAGAATCGTGTCCGCGTTGTGCAGGTCGGTGAAGATCCGCGACCCGATGATGTCGGTCTGTCGAAAGTACAGGGCAACGGCACCGGTGATGATGGCTGCCACCACCATGAGCCCATGCCGGAGGAGCGCCCTTCGCGAAAACAGCCGTTCCCGCCACGTGGAAAGTGGAGCGGCCTGGGCGGCACAGGGCTGTTTTGCGTCTCGATCGGCCATAGGTGCTTGGAGCAGGAAAGTCCTCGGGAAGGCGTTGAGCGGGGGTTGTACCCGAATCGACAGTTTTTTCCTCAGGACTGAAAGAGTCCGCGGTGCTCGGCGTTGTCTCCTCTGGATGCATCACACGGCATCCCCCTCCTCACTCTCTCCTCTCTCTCCGACTGGAAGGCTCCGCGAAGCGGTGCCCTCCAGTTGTTTTTGGGCTGTGACTATTACGGGCGGCAGCGGGTCGTGCCGGCTGCCCGGGCTTGTTCTTCGGCGTGGTAGGAACTTCGAACCAGTGGCCCCGACTCGACCACCCGGAAGCCCAACTCGAGGCCACGCTGCTTCCACAGATCAAAAGTGGCCGGGGGGACCCATCGATCAATGGGCAGGTGATTGCGGGTGGGTTGGAGATACTGGCCGATTGTCAGAATGTTGGTTCCGGCGCGATTACGAATGTCCTGCATGGTGCTGTCGAGTTCATCGTCTCGCTCCCCGATGCCCACCATGAGGCTGGTCTTGGCGGTCAGCCCACCGGCGCGGATGCGAGCCAGCACCCCGATGGAACGATCGTACTGGGCTTGTGGCCGTACGGCAGGGTGCATGCGGGGGACTGTCTCAACGTTGTGCGAGAGAATGTCCGGGGCTGCATCAATGACCAATTGAAGGTTGCGCTGGACCCCCTTGAAGTCGCCAATGAGCGCCTCGACCGACATGTCCGGGCAGGCCTCCTTAGTGCGGCGAATGGTCTCGGCCCAGATCGCAGCACCGCCATCCTCGAGATCATCGCGGTCGACCGAGGTGATCACGACGTGCTGCAGTCCGGTTTCAGCCAACATCTGAGCGACTCTGCGAGGTTCGTCCAGATCGGTCGTGGGTGGTCGGCCAGTCTTGACATTGCAAAAACCGCAGGAACGGGTGCAGGTGTCGCCCAGCACCATGATGGTGGCCGTGCCCCGGGTCCAGCAGTCCCCGATATTGGGACAGGATGCTTCTTGGCAGACCGTATGGAGCCCCAACTGCCGCAATCGGCTTCGAAGTTTCAGGTAGGCCTCTCCGCCTGGCACCTGCGCTCGGATCCAATCGGGCTTGCGGCGGGCGTCTAGGACGGTTGTGTGGCGGTTCTCCAGCACCCGATCGCTCAGGTCGATCAGAGACTCTCTGCCAATCCCCCGTGCGGTGTCTCCACCGAGTGGCCGCGGGTGGCGGGGTGTGGCGTATGCAACTGGCGGAGACGACCGGCTCATGTGCTCAGTGTACCGGAGGGCGCCACCTTGCTCTGCCCACCGCCGGCGGAGGGCTGGGGGAAGTTGGGGGGCGTGCACAGACCATTGTCGGTCGCGTTGAGAGTTCAGAAGTTGCACCCCGGTGGCCAACAGAGTCGATGATTGGAGGCGATCAATCACCTTCCGAGGCCGCTGTTCCGGGTACAGTTCCCCCCACAGCAGGCTTCGGAGGGGCTCTTGGAGACGCATGACGTGAGCGAGCGCTTGGTTGAGGCAGCACCCCACCCCCGGCTGCCGCGCGGACTGTGGGCACTGGGCTTGGTCCTGCTCGCGATCGGCTGTGGCGGGTGCGAGGTCAACAGCTTCTTCGACCCTTCCAAGACGGGCTATTTCGGCTCCACGCCGGTCACGATGCCCATTCTCGATCGGATCGCGGCCATCGAACCCAGCACCGATTTGTGGGGCGAGACCTCGTCGGTGACGGGCGACGATCTGGTCCCGAGCGACCTGTCCTATCACCTCCATCCCGGCGATGTTCTTGATCTCAGGATCTACGAGTTGTATTCGCCTGGCCAGTTCTTCCCCGCAACGGTCAGGGTTGACCAAGGCGGCACGATTCACGTTCCCGAACTCGGCAGCGTTCCCGCAGCGGGCCGCACGGTCCCCCAACTCCAACAGGAACTGGTCGATCGGCTTTCCAAAAAGGTCATGAAGAATCCCACCGTGTCGGTCAACCTGGTCGAGGGCGGTGCGCTCACTTATGTGTTGTATGGGCACATCAATCAGCCGGGCCGGTTCACGCTGCAGGATCCCACCCTGCGATTGCTTGATGCGTTGGCAATGGCCGGAGGTGTCCCGCTGTCGACCCGGCGGGTGTACCTCGTCAGACAGGTGGCGATTGAGCCAGCGATGCGACCCAACTGGCACCAACCAAAGGGCAGCGATTCCAAGACGCCGAGCGGGAAGAAGCCACCGATTGATATTGAGTCATTGATCGATCAATTGCAGCGGGGTGGCCAGCCACCTGCTGCGTCATCGGCGACATCGAGCCCGGCGGCGAGTCCCACCGCAAGCCCCACGCCGCCGCCAAAGCCAAGCCCCGGCGTGTGGGCCAAGACCGGTGACCCACCAATCGACGTCGAAGATGTATCGCCAGCGTCAGTCAAGTTGCCCACGGTGAAGGGTGCGGGCAACGCGCCGTCCAGTGAGTCAAGCCCCTTCATCTATCTGCCGGACAAGAAGCAGTGGGTACGGAGCAGGCCGGCGGCTGAACCCAAGGCCGACAGTCAGAAGGCCGCCGAGGCACGCGACCTCGTGGTGGAACGAGTCATCGAGGTGCCGTACCAACGCCTGGCTCATGGTGACACAAGCCTCAATCTCATCATCAGGCCGGGTGACCAGATCTACGTGGATGGTCCCCCGACCGGCTACGTCTATATCAGTGGCGAAATCAACGCTCCGAACGCCTATCCGCTGCCAGCGGCGGATCCGCTGACGCTCAGTCGGCTGATTGCTATGGCGGGTGGTCTGGGGGCCCTAGCCATTCCGGACCGGGTTGATCTGGTCAGGCAGGTTGATGAGGGTCGTGAGGCCACGATTCGACTCAATCTTGGTGCCATTCGCCGTCGAACCGAACCGGACGTCATTATCAAGCCCAATGATCACGTGTTGGTTGGAACCAACTGGTTCGCCTACCCATTGGCGGTGATTCGCAACGGCTTCCGTATGAATTATGGATTCGGCTTTCTTCTCGATCGAAACTTCGGCAACGACGTATTTGGACCACCGCCGACCAACATCGGCAATTTCTGACGCGGCGAACAGCGGAGCAATCAACGCGGCAGTGCCAACGCGACGGCCATGACCACATCAATCACCATTTCCGACACGGATCGCATCTATGCGCCCTCGACGCAGACGATGTTGCTCGCGGCAGGCACGGTGCTGGTGATCTTCGTGTGGTTGTTCTGGTCCTTCCTTGAACGCCAGGTCAGATTCGCCATCGAGTATCAGGCCGACTGGGGCCACACGCTGGTCATCCCGTTTATCGCCGGTTGGTTTGTCTGGCTCAACCGGGAACGCATTCTCGCCGCACCCCTCAAGCCGAGCGTGACCGGGCTGGTGATCGTCGTACTGGGAGTGCTGTGGTTCAGCATGGCATCGCTTGGACCTGTGATGTTCCGCCACCACAACATCATGGGCATGGGAGTCGGGGCGGTCATCTTCGGGCTGGTTCTCACGTTCTGCGGCTGGAACGCGATGCGGTGGATGTGGTTCCCCGTCGTGTACCTGGTCGTATTCAGTCAGACCATTTCAGATCGCTTTCTTGATCTGATCACATTTCAACTGCAGGGCATCGCAACGGTCGGCGGCGAGATCGGCTTGTCGCTGATCGGCTATGACGTCGCCAGGGAGGGGCACACCCTCAATCTGTATTACAACGAGCACATCATTCCGATCAACATCGCCGAGGCCTGCTCAGGCATGCGGATGCTCGTGGCATTCCTGGCGCTCGGCGTGGCCATGGCGTATCGCGGACTGGATACGTGGTGGCAGCGATCCATTCTGGTGCTCATGGCCGTGCCGACGGCACTCTTCGTCAACATCCTTCGCGTCATCACGCTTGGCGTACTGGCCACCCAAGATTCGAACTTCGCCGCGGGTGACTTTCACTCGATGATCGGACTGCTGTGGCTGGTGCCGGCATTCTTCATCTACTTGGGCATCATGTGGGTGCTGCGGCACTTGATACTGGATGAGAGCGATCAAGGTGAGATGGCCGCGGGTGCGCTTCAGCTCCGGTTTGACCGCCGAGTCATTGGCGTCTTCGTGGGATGCGTGGTCGTCCTGAGTGTTGGCACGGTCGCATTCTCAATGGGTGCGCAAGCACTGCAGGTGTACTTGCGGACCGAGCCGGTGCCGCTGCGGCGATCACTCTCGTTGGTTCCATCGTCGATCGGCCCATGGAGATCCGTTCGGGATGTGCAGTTTGATGCCACGATGATTGAGCAGCTTGGCACACCGAGCTATCTGACCCGGGTGTATGTGGATTCCGAAGGTACTCGTCGACCGATGCAGCTTCACGTTGCGTACTACACCGATCAAATCGATGCGATTCCGCACGTGCCCGACCGGTGTCTGACGGCCGCCGGTCTGGTGCAGCGCACACCAGACCCGGTCAACGTGCCTGTGGACGCCTTGCTCGGTCAGTGGGGGGATGATCCCACTCATACACTGGACGGCACGCCGTATCCCATTGCCGCCGTCGATGATGCGGTGTTGGGACAGCAGGTGCAGGTCCGGATGCCGGTCGGCCCTCCGTTGGTCCGCTATATGGAGTTTTTGAATCCGGCCCATCCGGAACGCCGCATGCACGCCGGGTATTTCTTTGTCGCCAACGGTCAGTGGAAGCCAGCACCATCCGGAGTCAAATTGGCCGCCTTCACCGGCGGCGACCGACATGCGTATTACTGCAAAGTACAGATCATCGCCGAGGGCGATGCTGGCTATGACCGGCAGGCGTACTTTGACGATCTGAACCCGTTCTTGTCCAGCATTCTTCCCCAAATCATGCGCTCTCTTGCCGACTGGACCGAAGTGAGCGCGAAACCAGACCCACACGATTCAACACGAGGTTGACATGAGTAAGAGCAAGAGTACGAAACGACGAGGCGGCAAGAAGCGAAAAGTCAACACCCGATTGCTCGCCATTGTGTCGCTCGTGGGAATCATGCTGGTCGGTGTTGTCGGCGGCTTGGTCTACCTGAAAGTCAAGGGCGGCGTATCCCGCAACATGGCGGCAGCGCAAGCATTCCTCGACGAAGGTCGGCACGACAAGGCGCTTCGGAGTGTCGGCAAGGTGTTGTACAGCGAGTCAGGCAACCAGGAAGCTCATTCACTTCGGATTGCCATTTACGAAGATATGGTGCCGGATACGCCAGAGCGCGCGACGCAGCTTTATCGAGATTATCTCGCTGCCGTGGGGCAACACGCTCAATTCACGCCAACGGACGAACTGCTGGCGATTCGCGCCATCGACGAGCTCTGGCGGGCGGCAATGGCTCGGGAGGTCGAGGCGTTCTGGTCTGTGATGGAAGCTACGGCCGGACGCATGCGGTCGCGTTTCAAGTCAGGCTCACCTGCCTACAACCGCGCCACCTTCCTGTTGGGAATGGCTCGTATGCGGCTTGGCCAGAGCAACTTTCTCGGTGACGTCGACCAGACTGGCCATGTGCGATTCCCGGGTGAGACTGCATTGGCCGAGTTTGTCGAGTTGGAACCTGAAAATGACGAGGGGCTCGCGGCATTGGCGTTTGGCCGCATGGCGGTTGCCCGGCAACTCGGCATCAAGGGCCGAGAGCAGCAGGAAGCGAAGAACCTCGCAATGGCGCAGGACTTCTACGACCATGCAATAGAGATCAATCCGAACGGGCCTGCGACACTGCTGGCGGTCGTGCGGCACTTGTTCATCCACGAGTTGGTGGTCGAACTCCGTTCGCCCGGCCGGGATGATCACTTGGAGTCGAAACTCGCGGAGTTGACCGAGCGACTGGCAGATGCCGAGCGTGTGGTTCTCTCAATGGATGGCGTACAGCGGCACCAGGCGTTTGAGATGGCTCGGTTCCTTGGCCTGATCGATCTGGAAGAAGGGCACAGACGTGCTGCGGCTGTGTTCGAGGCGTGGATCGAGCGGCACCCGGCCGACCTCAGCGCGCGAACCATGTTGGCCACCGAAGCCCAATCGCTTGACGACCTTGATCGAGCAGAAGAGTTGGCGATCGGCGTCATTGACTCCGCTCCGCTGCCGGTGTCGCTCGAGTCCGACCGGCAACAGCTTGATCGCTTGTCGGCGGCCGTGGTGTTGTTCGGCATTATTGGTGAACGACGAGACCTGCAAGACACCGCACTGCTTGAGCGGGAGGCTCGAGAGGCCCGCGACCGAATCGTTGGCTTTCTTGGAGGGGATGAGGACAGCGCCATCGTATTGCAGTTGGACGGGCACCTTGCGTACGCCGCCGGCGAGTATGCAACGGCTGTGGGCGCATACGAGCGGGCGCTGCGTTTGGTGCCCAACCTGCCGTCCGAGGTGCTGCGGAAGGATGCCGATGCGTTGGAGCGAATCGGACAACAGGGGACTGCTGTGAAGCGGCTGCAGGACGCGGTTAATGCGGAGCCACGCAGCATTGGCAACCGGCTGTTGCTGGCGGCACTGCAGGGGCGGATGCGGGACCATGCTGCGGCGCTGGTGACGATTGAGTCGATACCCGCGGCGGTGCGGGCCGAGAACCCCGAGATCGCTGGATTGGAGCAGTCGCTGCGGATGGCTTCGGTCGGAAGTGCCGAGCGTGCAGCGGAGGCCGCGAGTAGTTCTGATGTTGTGCTGCGGGCGATTGCTAAGGCCGACAAGTTTGATCGAGACGACCGTTTGCCCGAGGCCCGCGCGGAACTGCAAACGTTGCTCGACGGGGGACACGGCGAGGACATCCGACTGTTGGTGGCCATGGGACAGGTCGAGGCGAGACTGGGAGACCGCGACGCTGCCCTTGCGTTGCTGCAAAGGGCAGCAGCTTTGCAGCCCGGCAATCGACAGATCGAGGACATGGTGCTGGGATTCTCATCGGACGATCCCATCGAGGTGTTGCGGACGGTGTTGGGCCGGCAGTACCCGGAGGGTGCAGATCGCGATGTCGCTTGGTTTGTTGGACTGCAGGCACTGGCTACGAGTCAGGACCAAAGGGCCACCGCGATCGAGGAATTTGATCCAGACCGGGCCGCCACGGCTCGCGAGGTTGCCCAGCGTGCTCGCTCCGAGGCAGCGCCGCTTGCGGGCTTGATAGAGTCGTCAGTGAATACGAACAAGCAGGCGTTCGCCTATCGCTTTCAGCAACTGCTCTCTGAGGCGCGGTTCGAAGAAGCGCAGGCACTGTTGCCGTCGGCGCGGAGCGGCAATTGGGATCGAGCCGAGGGCAATCTGGCCGAAGCTGACTTCCTGATGGCTCGTGGCGCGGCGGCCCGTGACTCGGGCGGCGTGTCCGAGGAGGACTTTCAACGAGCCGCGGCCGCGGCCCGCCGCGCTACCGATGTGGCGCCTTGGCTGGGGATGACCTGGAAGACACTGGGCAACGCCATGATCGCAGTTGGGAATTTCGAAGAGGCTCGCGTGGCCTTCGAGGAAGTCATTCAGCGGAATCCGAACGACACTTGGAGCATTCGGCAATTGGCTGCGCTGCATCTTCAGGAAGGCGGCGACAAGACTCGAGCGGTCGCGCTGTTGGCTGCCGCCTCGAGGCGACGCCCAGCGGATCGCGACCTGCGGGAAGTCTGGCTTCAAATTGAAGCGGCCCATGGCCACACCGCCGTGGCGCTGGGCGAACGCCAACGGGCTTGGCAAGAAGATCCGGATGATCGTCAGGCGGCCCTCTGGTATGCAGGATTGATGGCGGTGCTTCCGACAGATCGCGCCCATGTGCTTGATGATCAAGGCAGGCCAGTGCTCTCAGGGCGGGCGTGGCTGGCAATGAATAGTCTGCAGCAGGAGAACGCAATGGACCGGCTCAAGCAGCTCTGGCTTGAGCGAATCGATCAGATCGCCGACGGCCTGGCGAGTGCCCCCGATCGCACTTTGAGAGAGGCCATGCAGCATGCGACCGTACTACGGGAAGCGGGCCGGCGTGACGAGATGCGCTCGGTGTTGGTCACCTTCCTCGACGGCCAACGGTCCGCGGACAATCTCACGCGACAAGCCATCCAAGTGGCGAGTTTTTTGGGGTCCTCTGATCGGTTGTGGGAGGGCAAGTCGCTCTTGATGTCGTATCGCGACAAGCAGGATCCCCAAATTCTGGAGATTGACTCGGCGCTTGGCGAGATGTTGCACTCCATCGGCTCGTGTGAGGAGGCACTTGTGTACCTCACGTCGGTGGCCGAGGCCACCGAGAGCGTGCCCATCAGTCTGCGGGCTGCAGATTGCCTTCTTCGGCTGAGTCGGCTTGACGAGGCTGCGGAGTTGATCGCCGTGATGGCCGCGGCGGAACCAGACCATTATCAAATCGCCATGTTGCGAGCAGGCTTGCATCGCGGCCGCGGCATGGTGGCAGAGGCGGCCGGTGACGTCGCGCAAGCCGTGTCGGAACGGGTGGCCTTTCGCTCCGCGCTGGAGCGAGCCAGTGAGATTGACCCGAGTCGGACGGCACCCTTTGTCGAGTTGGTGGAGAGTTTGGTCATTGAGTACCGCAGGACGCTTGATCGGCGGCACCTTGAAGAGGCCATGCGATATCTGGAGGCCGCGTCTGATCTGGGCGACTCCATCTCGCTGGTTCTTCAACGTGCCGATGTGCAGGAGGCAATGGGCGATCCTCGGCAAGCTGTTCTGGACCTCGAGGCGTTCTTGCGCAAGCGGCCGCGAGACAAAGAAGTCCGCAGCCGCCTCACGAGCGCCTACGTAACGGCTGGAATGCCCGGGCGCGCGATCGATTCGATCGAACAGGCCATCGGAGCGGAGCCACGTGATCCGTATTGGCACGGATTGCTGGGGGATCATCTTCGGCAGTCGGGTCAGGATTTTGAACGGGCCACGCGAAGCTATATCAATGCTTGGAAATTGGAGCCGACTCGAAAGCGATTGACCGCATTGGCCGATGCCACTCGCACCACGATGCCGTGGGACTATGAAGCAGCAATCGAGGCCATTGAAGAGAATGCGGAACACATTCCCACCGACCCCCGCATCGTAGGCTTCCGCGCCCGGGCCGAGGCGGGACTGGGGCTGGCCGCCCGCGCTCGCGAGTCGCTTCGCGAGGCCTATGCGGTGTATGGAGCGGCAATTGCATCGGACTCGATTCCGGAGTTGTTCTTGGAGGCTTGGTACGAGGACGTGTACGTCATCTTTCCGGATGGCGATGTGTCTGAACCGCTTGGTCTGATAGAGGAAATCGTTGGTCAGACACCATCGCGATGGGATCGTCGCGGTCTCGCTCGCTTTCATGCGCTGCGTGGTGGGTCGGACTTGGCTGACGCCATCGCGTTGCAAGAAGGCATCGTGACCGAGGAGGACCCCGATCTGCTGCTCGACGACCTTCGCAGATTGGGTGGATACCAGTTGGCAGCGGGCGCGGACCGAGGCGCGGCCGCCACCTTCAAGCGGATTCTGGATACCAATCCGGATGATCCTGTCGCCCTGAACAATTACGCCTATCTCTTGGCCACGCTGATGAACGATCCGGCTGCCGCCGAACCACTCGCGCGGCGGGCCGTGGCATTGCGGCCCCGGGAGGCGAGCTTTATCGACACTATGGCCACGATTCAGGCCCAACTGGGCCGTCACGAGGCAGCGCTGTCGAGTCTCATGGCCAAACTGTCGCTGCGGCCCAACGACGGGCCACTACTGCAGTCGATCGCAGTCACCCTGTCGGAGCGACTTGATCGCCCGGAAGAGGCCTACCCGTACGCTCAGCAGGCATTGAGCTTGGATCCTCGTGGCGTGGAGGCCTTGGACTTGATTGGATGGGTTGCCTGGAGGGCCGGGCAACAGGCCAAGGGGCGGGATTGGGTGGGTCAGTCGATACGGCGTCAGCCCACTGCTGGGGCCCACCTGCACATGGCTCGCATCCTCGCTGCGGCCAATGAAATGGGGCAGGCCCGTGACCATCTTCAGCAGGCGGAGCATCTCGCCGTGGATGAGGCCATGCGGACGCAGATCAAGATGGCTCGAAGTGATCTTGACGGGGAGGGCTGAAGCATGCGACCCTTCGGAAAGATGAGTACCTCACGATGAGCATGCCGCAACCACCTGTCGGGTCCAGGCCACGTCCCGGGGCACAGCCGCAACGCCGGCCCACGATCGATCCGATCAGGGTGCTGCGGCAGCACGTCGTTGGGCTGATGGCTGCGGCGATCATTGGTGTGATGGTTGGCTTGGCAGGGCACGTCGCATTCATGCGCTTGTATCCGCTCTACACGTCGCAGATTCTCTTCGAAGTGCGGCCCGGGTTGTCCGAGTCCACGGAGATCGGAACGGCTGAAGCGCTCAAGGACGATGAGGTCGAGCGGATCGCCCGGACGCAGACGGCCCTGCTGATGCAGCGTGATGTGCTGATGAGTGGTGTCGAGAATCCGCTGGTGCGGGACACCGATTGGCTGGAGACATGGTTCATCGATCCTCAAACGGCGCAGCCGCTGTATGCGCAGGCGGTCGATGAACTTGAGGAAGACCTTCGTACGCCGGTGTTGTGGGGCACCAACCTCTTTGCCATTCGGTGGTCCTGGCATGTCCCATCAGACGTCCCCAAAGTGCTCAATTCGATTGCCTCGGCCTACACCAGAAAGCTCAAATCGCTTGATGACCAGCAGTTCAGCGACAACGAAGCCTTGTTCGACAATCAGCTCAGCCATATTCAGATGAGCCTTCAGGGACTCGGCGATGACATTCACGCCTTCATCGTCGCCAAAGGAATCACGACGCTGGATGACCCTCGATTCTCACAGGCCTCGATTGAAGTTGAAGAACTGTCTAAGAATCTCACGGAGTTGCAGCAGAACCTGACATCGGTGCAGACCAGATACCAGCAAACGGCCTTGAAGCTGGAGGGGTCAGTCGAACCCTCCCACGATGACATGGTGACGGCCGAAGCAGATCAGACCATCATGCAGCAGGCAAACCGGCTGGAGATCCTCCGTTCGGAAGAGCGTTCACTTCGTGAACAATTCAATGAAGACACGCCTCATGTTCGGCAGATTGAGCGGCAGGTGCGGGCCGTGAACGAGCAGCTTCGTGTCAAGAAGCAGGAGATCCTCAATCGGAATCTCAACGCAACGCTCAAGACGACGACGAGCGAGGGTGATCGCATCAAACGCGTGATGGAGCAGATCGAGGGCGAGTTGGAGTCCAAGGACGGGCTGCTCCGGGACCTTGCCGCCGACACATCACGCTATCAGGCGATGAAGACCCAGCAGGAGAATCTGGAGAAGCAGCGGGACGATGCAACGCAGTTGCTCAATGCGATTCGTCTGATGAAGCTCCGATCAGACGCGAGCCGGGTCCGTCAGGTCGGCTTGGCCGAAGTGCCCCGTGAACCGAGCTTCCCGGTCATCGAATACATGCTCGTGGGAGGCGTTCTTGTGTGTTTCGGTGGTTTCCTTGGTTGGATCTTCCTGCGTGAGTTGATGGACCAGCGGATCCGTTCGCTGGCAGATCTGGCCGTTGTTCCGGGCATGACGGTCCTTGGCGCTATTGCAGACATCGAAGACGATCCGGTGGAACCGGAAGATCCAGAGATGATCTTCACCGAGCACGCCGACAGTGTTCTGGCTGAGTCCTGTCGTCAGGTGGCGACAGCCGTATTGAGGTCGATGGCTCGGCAGGGGCACACGAGTCTGATGCTTGCTGGCTGCATGCCTGGCGGTGGCGTCACGACACTGGTCGGCAATCTGGCCTGCGCTATGCAGTCGGTCGGCCACTCGGTCTGTGTGATCGATGCCAATTTCAGACGTCCTCGATTGGCACGCACCTTCGGATTGAATGACGAGCAGGCCGGCCTCGGCGATGTGTTGGCCGATTCATGCGAGCTCGATGAGGCCATTCAGCAAACGGACTCCGGTGTGGCTGTGATGTCGGCGGGTTCGAGTGCAACGCGGATGGTCGAGCGTTTGAGTGATGAGCGGTTCGGTGCCGTTATGGCGGCGCTGCGGGCCAAGTACAACTATGTGCTGGTGGATGTGGCGCCGGCGGTTGCAGCAAGCGACGCGATTCAGGTCGCTGGCCGATGCGATGGCTCGGTGCTCGTCGTTCGGGCGGGTCAGGAACAACGTGGGCTCGTGGCACGGCTGTCTCGGGAGATGATGGAGGCCCCGGCCGACTTCATCGGCGGCATTCTCAATAGACCGCGGCAGTCGGTTGGTGGATATTTCCGCCGCAATTACGAGTTGATGGCGACCTATGGTCAGGACGAGGATGCCGAAGACGATTCCTGAGCGTCCCCCTTCGGAAGGAGCACGGGCACATGCCCGAAGCGAACAAGGTGCTGGTCACCGGGGGAGCGGGCTTCATCGGCGGGCATCTCATCGCCGAGTTGCTGGCGCGAGGCGATCACGTCACGGTCATTGACGATCTCTCCACTGGACGTCGCGGCAACCTAGGCGGGTTTCCATCTGATCGCGTGACATTTCTGGAGGGCACCGTTCGGGCACGCTTGCTCGGCGATGTGGCCGCGACGCCATTTGATGAGATGTATCACTTGGCGGCGGCTGTTGGCGTCAAATTGGTCGTGGAGTCGCCGATCCAGTGCATCGAGACCAATGTGCATGAGACCTCGGTTGTGCTGCACGTGGCGGCCGAGCACGGATGCCCGGTGCTGCTGGCATCGACATCTGAGGTGTACGGAAAGTCTGATCGCATCCCATTTGAAGAGGACGACGACGTCGTCTACGGGCCGACCACCGAGCCTCGTTGGTCCTACGCGTGTTCCAAGGCGATCGACGAGCATCTTGGCTTGGCATGGCACCGTGAGGCGGGGCTGCCCGTGGTCATCGCCCGATTCTTCAATACGGTTGGTCCCCGCCAGCGGGGCCGTTGGGGCATGGTGCTTCCTCGGTTCGTCGCAAACGCGTTGTCGGGGCATCCCCTGCGTGTGCACGGGGACGGGCTTCAGGAACGCTGCTTCATCGATGTGCGAGATGTGTCGCCGCTTCTGCCAGTCTTGCTGGGAGATCCACGTGCGCACGGGGCTGTGGTCAATGTGGGACATGACCAGCCGATCTCAATCCTAGAACTGGCCAGCCGGGTGATTGAAGTACTGGGAAGCAGTTCCGAGATCGAGTTCATGGACATTGAAGATGACTACGGTCGCCCGATCGAAGATCTGCGACGGCGCGTGCCGAGGTTGGACCGGCTGCATGCCATCACTGGCCGCAGGCCCTCCATAGAGTTGGAGGACACGATTCGGGCGACGGCGGAATCGATCAGCATGGACCATGCCTCATGATCGAGACCGCAGCTGCCTCCGGTGTCGGGGATCTGAGTATCCGAGGATTGCTGACGATCTTTCTGCCGGTGCTCGTGGTGGCGTGGGCTGTCACCCTGTTGAGCACACCACTCATTCGGGCCCTGGCCATTCAGACCGGTGTGGTGGACCACCCGGACGACGCAAGAAAGATTCACCGCAAGCCAGTGGCGTATCTCGGAGGCGTGGCAGTCTTTCTGGGGCTGCTGGCTGGCATTGCGGCGAGTTATTCAATCGACATGCCAGCCTCATTCCGTCCGATTCCAGTCACCATCGTGCTGGGAATGATTGCAATCACTGCAACCGGAGTCGGGGATGATGTCTGGGGTTGGGACCCCCGGTTCAAGATCATGGGGCAACTGATCGCTGCGGCGGGACTGTCGCTCTACGGCATTGGCACGCAGACCGCTGCGGGGTTCCTTGCCTACTTCTTTGGCACCAGCGACTTGAGCTTTGAACTGATTGGCCTCCCGATCAATGTCACTGAGTGGGTCGGAGTTGGCATCGTGGCGGCGCTTGTGCTGGGGGGATGCAATGCCGCCAACCTGATTGATGGGTTGGACGGATTGCTCAGCGGAACGAGCACGATCATCGGCGGCGGCCTCCTAGTCATCTCGGTGTTGATGGCGCTGCACCTGACCAACGCGGATCTACTGTGGCTGGAAGCGTCGCTTCCGAGTTCGGTGACCGCCGTCGAGGGCGCGACGTTGGCCGGGGCGCGGATTGCCCTCTGTATGGCGCTCATCGGGGCGACACTTGGATTCTTAGCGCACAATTTCAACCCGGCCACCATTTTTCTGGGCGACGCCGGCAGCCTGCTCATCGGCTACTTCTGTGTCACGATCATTCTCATGCTCGGCGAGCTGGGACAAACGCATTTCGTGCTGGCAGGGCTCATCGTCTTCGGCTTGCCGATCGTCGATACGATTTTGGCCATCTCTAGGAGGAAGATTCAGGGCCTCAAGGCTTCGGAGCCCGACGCCAATCACCTCCATCATATTTTGAAACGGCAATTCGGAACGGTCAAACAGGCGGTCCTCGGCATGTGGGCGATCGAAACCGTCTTCGCGGTGATTGGCGTCTCGATCGTGGCGATGTCGATCACCGGCGAAGCGCGAGTGATGGTGACCTACATCGCGTTCATTCTGACTTTCGGATCCGTGGCGGTTGTCGGGGCCTTGATGGGGCGGCGGACGGCGCGTGCCGGAAAGTCATGAGTTCATCCGAGACAATCGGCGTCTTGTTCGTCTGTATGGGGAATATCTGCCGCAGCCCCATGGCCGAGGCGTTGTTTCGACACCACGCTGAAGCGGAGGGCGTCCTGCATCGATTCCATGTTGATTCAGCGGGGACTGGCGGGTGGCACGCGGGCGAGCCCCCAGATGGCCGGATGTCGCGGGTCGCGGCATCGCGCGACGTACCTTTGTCTGGAAGCGCGCGGCAACTCGTTGTGAGCGATCTCGACCACTTTGACCATGTGATATGCATGGACGCCGAGAACCTTCGTGGTGCTGAGCAGCTCGGGCGGGGGAGAGCATCGGTGGCGCTGCTGCTCTCCTACCACGAGCATGTCGACGAGCGGGATGTTCCGGATCCGTACTACGGCGGCCCCGACGGGTTTGATCACGTCTTTGACTTGCTGGACGTCAGTTGCCGGAACCTCGTGCAAGCTCTCCTTCGCCACGACGATGCTGCGCCATGAGGCCCGTTCTCGCAAATCGCCAGCAGCAGGTCCAGAACGGCGCCGCCGGAGATGATTCCGGGTGACCGTCGTACGGGAAGCACTGTGCGAGCTTGGTCTATCACCGCCGCTGTCTGAGGCACCGCTGGCGGGCGGGAGTATTCATGATGTGCGCCTGGTGCAGTTGGAGGACGGTGATCGGGTTGTGTGCAAGGTGGGAAGTGGCGAGAACGGGCTGCGCATGATGCAGTCCGAGTACCGCGGTATCACGCAGCTTGGCGACACCGGAACGATTCGAGTGCCGCATGTGTATGGGTTGAGTGAGCAAGCAGGCGCCACAGTGCTCATCATGGAACATCTGCCACGAAGCGAGGGGGCGGATTGGATCGAGGCTGCTCATGCGCTGGCGAGGCTTCATGCATGTGATGCGGGCGATCGCTATGGAAGTGACGAGGAAGTGTGGCTGGGCGGCACTCAATGTGATGCAGTGTGGTGTGACACGTGGCCTGAGTACCTCGGTGAGCACCGGCTTCGGCCGCTGCTCCGCGACGTGGCCTCCGCCAAGAGTGTCTCTGGCACGAGCATTCACACCATCGAATTGCTCATTGACCGCCTTCCCAAGTTGATTCCCGCGCGTCCCCGCCCATCGATCCTGCATGGCGACCTCTGGTCAGGCAATCTGCATCCAGCCCAGGGCGGGGTGGCGGTGCTGGATCCGGCGTGTTTCATCGGAGATGCGTGGGCGGATCCGGCGATGACTCTGTTGTTCGGCGGTGTCCCGTCTGAGTTTGTCGAAGCGTGGCGGGAGCGTCACGACGCTCAGTCGGATACACCTGCTGTTCAGGAGCGCATCACGGTCGTGCAGGTGATGCATCTGCTCAACCATGTTCGTCTGTTTGGATTTGGGTACACGTCCCGATTGATGGATACGGTCTCGGCGCTGCTGTGAAGCGTGATGTCTGTCAGCCGCAATTGGCTGAAGCAAAGCTCGTCATGAATTCGGCGAGTCTGTGGCAGCCGTCTTCCGGGAAAGCGTTGTAGATAGAGGCCCTGATGCCGCCGACGCTGCGGTGCCCCTTGAGATTGACCATGCCTGCCTCAGCGGCTTGCGTGATGAACTTCGTGTCGAGCTCGGGGGATGGGCTGGTGAATGGGATGTTCATGGTGCTGCGGTCTGCGATGTCGGAGTGCCCCGTGTAGAACCCGTCGGAGCCATCGATGGCGTCGTAGAGTGAGGCGGCCTTTCGATTGTTGAGCGCCTCAATTGCATCAAGACCACCGATCGAGAGAATCCACTTGAAGACGAGGCCAGCGCAGTACACCGCAAAGACCGGCGGCGTGTTGTACATCGACTCCTTTTCGGCGTGGATGGCGTATCGAAGCATGGCCGGGAGCTGCGTGTTGGCCGTGTCCAGGAAGTCACGCCGTATGACGACCAGCGTGACGCCAGCGGGGCCGATGTTCTTCTGGGCTCCGGCGAACACCAGCGCGTGTTTCGTCCAGTCAACGGGGCGGCTGAAGATGTCGCTGCTCATGTCGGCGACCAGCGGAGCCGTTGCGGAGGGTGTCCGGTTCCACCGCGTGCCATAGATCGTGTTATTGGTGCAGTAATAGGCGTAGGCGGCCTCGGGGTCCCACTCCATGTCGGCATCAATCGGAATACTGCGATATCCAGATTCCATTCCAGACCAGACGGTGCGCGCTGAACCAACCTGCCCGGCGTCCTTGATGGCCTTGCTGGTCCAGGAACCGGTATCGACATAGTCGGCCGTCTTGCCGCTTGGCAGGAAGTTCATCGGAATCATCCCGAACTGCATCGAGGCGCCGCCTTGGAGGAACAGAATCTCGAAGTCCTCAGGGATGTTTCCGGCGGCCCTGCAGTCACTTTTGGCTTGTTCGAACACGCGAGTAATGGCAGGGCCGCGATGACTGTGCTCCAACACGCCAATGCCCGTGTGGTCGAGATCCTGCAGGTCGCGCATGGCTTGTTTGATGACTGGCACTGGGAGGACCGCCGGACCTGCGGAGAAATTCAACGTGTGGGTATTGACTGCCGGCGCGGTCATGAGTGCGCTCCTGCTTCGTGAGGTTGGATCAAGGCCGTCGTGGCGCCAAGAACGGCGTCGTGGCTGCGAACGAGGGCGAGGTCTTCGGGAGACACGCCCCCATCAACTTGAATACGTGCCACGGCCGCCGCGCCGCCTTGATAGATCACGTTCTCCATCTCTTCGATGTTGTTGTGGCAACGGCCAAGCACTTCAAAGATGTGTGCCAGAACGCCCGGCTGGTTGAGGTGCCGCACCGTGAGAATCGTCGAGGCGGGTGTGGAGGAGGCCATGTTGACGCAGTTGAGGACGGTGCCGACGTCCATCCAGGTTTGGATGATTCGGATGGCCTCCTCTGCAATGGCCTCCTGGGCTTGGGTGGTTGAGGCGCCGATGTGGTGTGTACCGCACACCCGCTCCTCCTGCACGATCGGGTCCTCAAAGGTCGAGTCGCCGGCCTTGGGTTCATTTGCGTACACATCCAGTCCGGCCTGCACACCCTTGTCCCTGATGGCCTGGGCGAGGGCGGCTTCATCAACCACGCTGCCACGACTGGTATTGATGAGCGTGGCGCCTGGCTTCATGGCATCACAGAAGTCCGCTCCGACCAGATGCCTGGTCTCGGGGACGGCTGCGACGTGAATCGACATTACGTCGGACATTCGTACGAGGTTGAGCAGATCCTCGCAGTACCCAACCCCCATCGCGTCTGCTTGCGACTCGCTCAGGCAGGGGTCCCATCCGATCACGTTCATTCCGAACGCAAGGCCGCGCGTGGCGACTTCCCGTCCGATACGACCGAGGCCGATGATTCCCAGCGTTCGGCCGTAGAGGCCCGCTGCTTTGGCATAGCGTTTCTTGGCCCAGGTGCCGGCCCGGAGGTCGGCGGTCTGGTCCGGAATGCGGCGATCGCACGAGAGTATCAAGCCCCAAGCCAGCTCGGCGACAGCAATGGCGTTCATGCCGGGGCAATTGGCCACCGAAATTCCACGCGCTGAGGCGGCTCCAACATCAATGGTGTCGTAGCCGGCACCGGCCCGCACCACCAGCGAAAGATGCTCCGCCGCTTCAAAGACCGACTTGGGAACCTTGGTAGATCGAACGATGAGAGCGTCGGGTTGGTGGGTTCGGATCGCATCTGGAAGCGTATCGCCGTCGAGGCTTGCATCAACCTGCACATCACATCCGAGTTGACGCAGCGTATTCAGTCCATCGTCACTGAACGAATCTGCGACGAGGATCGTCGCGGTGCTGCGTTCGGCGGCGTCGGCTTCATGTGTCGAGAGAGCGTGAGCGTTCATGGGGTCTCCAGTGGGTTCGCCGCGGGACGTGAGTCAAGTGCATGGACAAAGAGGCCGCTGCGAAGCTTGGGTTCAAACCACGTGGACTTCGGCGGCATGCACTCGCCGGCATCGGACACGTGGAGCAATTGATTAATGCTGGTTGGATGCAGGAGGAATGCCACAGCCGCGTCTGCGGACGCCACCCGCTGCTCCAGTTCATCGGTGCCGCGAATGCCTCCGACAAAGCCGATTCTGGCGTCGGTCCGAGGATCTCCAACACCAAGGATGGGCTCCAGCACGCGGGACTGCAGCAGCGAGACATCAAGTGACCCGATTGGGTCATTCCAATCAATCGACTGCTTGTCAATTGTCAGCGACCACCATTGGCCGGCAACATGAATTCCGAAGGTGCCAGCATGATCCGGTTGCGGTTCGCGTGTCTGAGACAGTGTGCCGACCGCTCGAAGGGCCGCTAGGAAGTCCGCTTCGCTCAGGCCGTTGAGATCTGCCACGACGCGGTTGTAGGGAAGAATGGTGAGTTGATTGGCAGGGAAGAGGGTCGACAGGAACCAGTTGTACTCCTCGGTTCCGTCGTGCTGGGGATTCTCTTGAGACCGCTCCGCTGCAGCGCGAGCGGCACTGGCGGTTCGGTGGTGTCCATCGGCGACGTAGGCGTGCGGGACGTCGGCGAGCATCGCCACATAGGCGTCTGGATCGGTGACCTGCCACGCCGTGTGCGTGACGCCGTCCGGCGTCACGAAGTGGTACATCGGGCGGTGCGCTGAGTCGTCGGCGATGCGGGCCGAGATGGCGGCAACGTCGCGAAAGGTCAGAAAGATGGGCCCAGCGTTGGCATCCAAGGCAAGCGCATGGCGGGTGCGGTCGTCTTCCTTGTCGGGTCGTGTCTTCTCATGCTTGCGGATGACATTGGCTCGATAGTCGTCCACATGGCAGCAGCACACGATCCCAGTCTGGCTGCGGCCGTTCCAGACCTGGCGGTAGAGAAAAATGGACGCATCCGCGTCACGGCGGAGCCCGCCAAGCTCGATGAGTTGGTCCAGTCCCTCGTGGGCGGCCTGATACACCACCGGGTCGAACGGGTCAGTCCCGTCGGGGAGATCAATCTCAGGGCGGATGACGTGCAGGAATGACAGCGGATTTCCAGCGGCCAGTTGGCGAGCTTCCGCAGTTGATACCACGTCGTAAGGCGGCGATGCCACCTTTGGGGCCACTGCCGCGGGGGGCCGAAGTGCTTCAAACGCCTTGATACGAACCACGTTGGGGGCCTCCAATGCAAAGTGTGGGGGCGCGATTCTAGCGTGTGGCACCGCTCGGCGCGAATGGGGCATTGCCCGGGTCCGGTTGTGCGGATTGGGAGAGTTAGGTCCAGGGTGAAGTCGTTTGGATTGGACCTGACTGGTGAAGATGCCTGAATGAGCATCGGCCGCAAGCCGATTGTGATTGCGGACCCAACGTAACCAGCCCGGTGAGTGCCGACGACCGCGTGTGTTGGTCGGATCAAAAATACCGGTAGGGAGTTCTCCACAAGATGATCCGTAACATTCGTCGTGCCGCTGCTCGTGGCTTCACCCTCATCGAAATCCTCATTGTTGTCGTGATTCTCGGCATTCTGGCCGCGGTCATCATCCCGCAGTTCACTAATGCGGCCGATGACGCCACCATCAGCAGCGCCCGGACACAGCTCCAGACGATGAGAAGCCAAGTTGAGCTTTTTCGGGCGCAGACCGGTTCGTATCCTGCCGCCAGTGGTACTGAGGTCGACTGGAGTGGCGTGGTCTCAGCCAACTACATTCGTTCAGCGCCAATATGGCCGACCTTCTTCGAAGAGGTCTACGACGGCGCTGGCGACTTGACCTTGAAGCTTACGACCGACCCGTCGTATGGCATGACCTCAGCGGAAGTCGGGGCCTGGTGATTGACCCCGTGGGGGGGGTATGTCGCCCATCAAAGGCGATCTTGAACGTTGAGATGCTGGGCATCGGTCGGAGGGGGCCGATGCCCGGATCTCGCTTTTGGCCCGGTTATCGCCGCTCAAGCGGATTTGAGGAGGATCTCTCAGGGCAAAACAAGTCTCTGCCAGAGCGAAAAGAAGGGCCTGTGGTGGGGATCTTCAATAGGTCGGTGGGTTCCGCTCCAGACCCCCCATGCGCCGGACCGATGCCACCTCTTGGGACAGCAAGGAGGCACCCACCATGAAGCTTATGAACCGCGATACATACCTGTCACTGATGCTCACTGTGACCGCCACGCTTCTGACGGCGGATCTGTGGACCCGCGCAGCTGCGAATCCGCCACTTGGCGATACCGCGGCCCTGGCTCAGGGCGTTGGGAAGGCCCCGGCACGAGGCGTTGGTTCCACGTCCACTGTGGCGTTTGAGCAGCGTCGGGAGATGATCAAGCTGCTGAAGGCAATGAACAGCGAGGTCAAGGGGCTCCGCGGCGACCTGAAGGCTGGTGGAGTTGCCGTGACCGTCAAGGGGATGCCTGCTTCGTGACCTTCAATCGCTTCAATTCGGCTCGATCTGCCTACACGCTGGGCGAGATGTTGATCGTCCTAGTGCTGCTTGGCATCGCGGCGGTGCTGCTCATTCCCCAGCTGGCCGACCGAGGCGATACAGAGATTCAGGCGGCCGCCCGCCAATTGGTCGCCGATATTTCGTGGGCACAGTGCGACGCCGTACAGAGTCAGGAATATCGTCGGCTTCACTTCTATGCGGACGGCCGTGGCTGGTGCATGGTTGATGTGACGGACGCCACCTTCAACGACACCTTCAACGCGGCGACCGCTGACTACTCCGCAGACCCGTGGCGAACACGTCGCGGCGGCGGCGACTTCGTGGTCGACTTCGTCGCCGACGACCGATTTCTGGATGTACAAGTCACTGATGTGACGACAGCCGAGGGTGGCCGTGATCTGACCTTTGATCGTCTGGGCGGCACCGTGTCGGCTCCGGGGCTCGGAGCCGGCGCCGCATCGGTGGAACTCTCGGATGGAACTGATACGTGGAAAGTAGACGTCGCGCCCGTGACCGGCCGTGTGGTCGTGGCACGGGTGCCCTGACGAGGTGAAATGTGAGCTTTCTCGGACAACGCTTTCGATCGACGACCGGCCACGTTGGCATTGCCTTCGAGGAGTGTGGTATTCGCATGATTCAGGTGCGAGACCATCGCGGCCGACTCAGCGTGACCGGAGCTGCTTGGGTGCCATGGACTGCTGGCGGCGACCCGCCGGAACTGCTTGGCGAATCGATCCGGGCAGCCTTTGTCACCGGAGGATTCACCGGTCGACGGTGTGTTGTCAGCATGCCCCGCAACGAAATCTGGACGCAGCTGGCGAAACTCCCAGACATGCCCGACTCGGAACTCAACGAGGCAGTGGCTTGGGAAGCCGCAGAGCGGTTTGGCGTGTCACGAGAGACGCTGCAGTGTGATTGGATGCGCGTCGGCGGCGACGATGGCAAGGAGTTGTTCATCATTGCGGCTGATCGCGAAGGCATGCAACCCCGGCTTGACGCGGTCTTGGCCGCTGGCCTGCGGCCGGTTGCGGTCGACACCGACTTTGGCGGCGTCGCGCGGTTGTTCAGCCGCCGTTTCCGCCGAGATGCCGATGCAACTCGCGCTCGCGCTATCCTCGACGTCGGTCACAGTGGTTCCGTACTGCAGATTCTCCGAGGGCGTCACATTGCCTTTTGCAAGCCCGTTTCGATCGGCGGCCGCCATTTGGATGTGCGGGTCTCTGAGCGGCTGGATCTGGAGGAAGCGGCGGCCAGCGAACTTCGGCAGGCTCGCATGGTCAGTGCTGCCGCCCTCGACCCTGCTACAGACGGTGCTGTCTCCGATGCTGCCCGGCCAGTGCTTGCAGAACTCGCTCGCGAAGCGATGTTGTGTCTACGGCACTTCAGTGTCTCGGTGCGTGGCGATCGCCCTGACCGTCTCCTGCTCACCGGCGGCCATGCATCCGAGCCGGGTCTGTCAACGCTTGTCGAGTCGGCCTGCCGCATTCCGGTGCAGCTCGATGACGAATCCGGCTGTATGCGTGAGCTTTCTGATGGATTGTCCAAGGTCATGTCGTGCTCAGTCGGAACCGTGGAGAGTTGGTCGGCTGCTGCTGGCTTGAGTCTGCGGGGCGCCAACACTGACCGTAGCAGCGGAAGGCGGGCCGCGTGAACATGCGACGCATCGATCTCATGCCTGCCGGTGTGCGGGCTCGCGCCGAGGCCGGTCAGCGACTTCGCCGGACGATTGCCTTCTGCCTCGCTGTTGCCATTCTTGCCGGCGGTGCTACGACATGGTCCAGTATCCGCGCCGAACAGACCGGGCGTGACTTGGTGCGACTTGAGGCCATGGCGCGGCAATCGCTCGAACTAGAATCACAGGCGATCGCGTGCGCCAAGGCCGCCCGTGACATCGAATCGGCCATGAACGACTATCGCGCCGTCGCCTTGCCGATGCCGATCTCTTCTCTGCTCGCTGGCATTGTTGAAGCACTTCCTCCCGGAAGCACGCTTGAGTCGCTGTCCATGGAGTATGACAATGGTCGCCGGGTCGGCACCACCGATACTGCTCGCCGTCATCTTCTTGGCGCCATTGAAGGCTATGCAGCAACCGATGAGGACGTGGCCACGGTCGCGCGGCGCATGGGCGGGCAATCCGCATTCGCGGACGTTCGACTTGAAGCAAGCCGCTCACGTTCGATTCGAGGACGGCCAGCGAGAGGGTTCAGCATCTTGTTCACCATCGATCTGGATCGCGAGTTCATTGTGCATCGTCCCGAGGATGTGCGGCCGGATGACGCAATGGCACGCGCCGAGGAGAATGGCCAATGAGCATGCGGACTGGCGAACGACTTGCTGTGATTGGGACGCTCGGCGCCGCTGTGCTGTTGATCTGGCTCTTTGCATGGCCTGATTGGCAAGCAGCCGATGCACGCCAACTTCAACTGGACGAGTTGCACCGAAAGGTCGGAGGCATCTCTCAGGCCGAAGAAGCGTTGGAATCCGAGACCAATCGATTAGCCGCGGCGCGTCAGCGACGTGATCGTGAGTGCCGACAGATCCCCGAGTCGGCTGACGTCGCTGGGCTGATGCAGGCACTGTCCTTGGAGGTCGATGGCCATACCGTGCGAGATCAAACTTTCACAGTCATGGATCGACCTGCGCCAGAGGCCAACCGATTCCAGGTGCTCCCACTACGGGTTGAACTGGACGCAGACTTTCAGAGCGCCTGGTCCGTGCTGGAGCGCACGGAAGGGCTCCCTCGCCTAGTCCGGGTGGCAGGACTGGAAATGGCGATCATCAATCCGGAGCAGCCGGCTGACGGCGCACAGACGCTCCACGCTTCCTTCGTGTTGGACGTCGTCTATGCACCTCCCGCGGATGGAGATACCAGCCCATGACACAGTTCATGCTTCACGTTCGGAGATTCGGCATTCGGGTGACAGCCGATCGAAAGCGATTTGCCGTGTTGTGCGTGCTCTCTGCGGTTGCGCTCTTGTTCTGGACCCGCTTGATCGTCATCAAGCGCATTCCGCGGACGGCATTGGCTGAACCCGAGGTGCAGGTTGAAACGATGACGAACAGTCTCGGAACCGGCGACAGCGGCCCGCCCATCACCGTGGTCTTGCCCGACCGTCCGAGTCGTGACCCATTCGCAATCGATACGGCATTCTTCCCAAGCGCAGCGGCGCCGGTGGACGCTCAGCGTCGGGCCGCCAGCCCCGGGCAGGGCATCGACCCACGGGAGGCCGTGGCGGCTATGCGGCTCGAAGCTTCGATGCCGCCCACCCTCGCCGTTATTGACGGCACCACCCGCCGCCGCGGGGACACCGTGTCTGGTTCTGCGGGCCTGCCATTCACGCTTCTTGAAATCCGGGCGAAAACAGTCGTACTCACTCGCGGCGACGACCGATACGTGCTTCGCATGGAATAAGTGAGAGCGACCGATAAGGGTTTGGGGGCGAAGGCGTGAGTACCAATGGACCGATATCCAACGTCGATGCGCATTCTGTTTCTGGCTGTGTTGCTGTTGTGTGGACCTGCAGTGGCAGTTGCGCCCGTGGTTGGATCATCCGATAACCCACCGCCTGCACCGCTTGATGACACGCCCAAGCCTTCTGCCGAGGGGGTGGAGGATGGTGACGTGGAGGCAACGGACTACGGCACCTTCAACCTCAATGCCCGCGATATTGATCTCACACAGATTCTCGAAATGCTCGCCGAGGTGTCGCATCGCAACATTCTTGCCGGTCGGGACGTGACGGCGACAGTCAGCGTCAATCTCTACGACGTGACCTTTGACGAGGCACTGGCCGCAGTGCTCGAGGTGGCCGACTGTGCGTCCCTTGAGGAAGGCAATTTCATCTACGTGCATCCGAGGGAACACGTCGAGACAGTGCTCAAGGCAAGACGCCAGATGCATACTCGGGTCATCGAACTCTTCTATCTCTCGGCGGCTGACGGCAAGGAAATCGCCACGCCGCTGCTCAGTGAGGGCGGTACGGTCATTGCGCTTGGTGATGTGGAAAATGGCATCGAAGCGTCACCCGACAATGCTGGATCTGACTCATGGGCATTTTCGGCGCGGTTGGTCATCAATGACTACGACGAACAACTCGACGCCGTTGCCGAAATGCTCAGACAACTCGACGTGCCTCCGACGCAGGTGCAAGTTGAAACGGCCATCCTGCTCGCTACTGTCAAGGAACACAACGCGTTTGGGGTGGACTTCTCCTTCGTTACAAGCATGAACTTTACGGACCTGATTTCTCCGATACTTCCGGGGCCCGTCAACCCAGTGTCCGTGGTGAACAATCTGTACGAAGGACATACGCCGACCAACAACGCGGTGGCTGGGTCCGGGCACAACAACGGCTCGCCGGATGGAAGCACGTTCAGCCTTGGCATTATCAAGGATCCCTTCGCGATCTTCCTGAGCATGCTCGACGACGTGACCGACACGAGTGTGTTGGCTCGGCCAAAGGTGCTGTGCCTCAATCGACAGCGCGCCAAGATTCATGTTGGCCGCGATGTGGGTTATCTGACCACCACACAGACGGAGACGTCGACGACGCAGACCCAGGAGTTCATTCCAACAGGAATTGAATTGTCCTTCCGCCCATTCATTGCTCCAAATGGGATGATTCGAATGGAACTCAATCCCAGCCTCTCGGATGCGTCCAGCCATCTGGTCAATGGCCTCAACGGCCAACAGGTCACGGTTCAAGACAAGACCACCAACAACATCACGACAAACGTGCGGGTTCGTGACGGCGAGACAATCGTCCTTGGTGGGTTCTTCCAGGAGAAGAGCTCTATTACCCGCAAGCAAGTGCCGATGCTTGGCGACATCCCCGTTCTGGGCGCGGCATTTCAGGGCCAGGACGACGCGATCGAGCGGGTCGAGATCATCTTCCTGCTGACACCGCGAGTCGTGAAGGACGAAGAGCTCTACGAAGTCGGTCAGGAGAGCCTGGAGATCATTGACACCGTTCGTGTTGGTGTTCGCAGCGGTTTGCTCCCGTGGAGCAGGGACAAGATGACGGCGAATTTCAATCGCGACGCTCTGCAGGCCTACCGAAGCGGAGAACTGGACTTGGCGCTCTTCTATGCCAACGCTTCGCTCCGACAGGATCTCGGCCAACCAGAAATGCATCGCTTCAGAGAGCAATTGACGGGCGAGCGGACCAAGCACTGGGAGCGGAATATCGGCCGACGCATCTTGCTTCGCGAGATGAATGTCGTGCCGGCGGATGAGCTCGATCCAATCGGTCCCGTGGAACAATTCGACGGGGGACGCCCCTCGCCGGCCCCAGCTGAGACAAACGTCGAAGAGGCCGCCTTTGGACACCAGTCCGTCCCTGAGACCCTCAGTGCAGGACTGTCCGCTTCGGCCTTTGGAGCGGAGCTTGACCAATGACAACGCGTGCCATCGTCTCAATCATGTGCCTCACGGTCGGTCTTTGCAGCTGCGGAGGCCCCTCCAAGGTCGGCTTGGAGAATCGCGAGCTGGCATACAGTCGAATGGATGCCGTCAATGCTCGGCTCGTGCATGAACAGGCCAAGTCGGCGTTCGAGACAGGCCAACTCGAGCAGGCGCGGACACTGCTGTCCGAGGCCATTGAACGGTATCCCAAAGAGCCTTCGTGGTATGTCTTGATGGGTCGGATTCTCTTGGAACAGCATAAACTCGATGAGGCCAAGAGCGTGTTCGAGCATGGGATTGAGTTGGACGACAAGTCTTCTGCATCTCAGTATTACCTCGGTGTGCTGCATGAGCGATGGTCGGACGATGCCGCCGCAGCTGAGCACTTTGCCAAGGCGTCGGAGATCGATCCGAACCGTCCGCAGTATGTGCTGGCGCATGCGGAGGCGCTCATTGCAACAGGGCGATTTGACGAGGCAGCCACGCTGGTCAGCTCACACATGGATCATTTCGAGCACCACGCCGGGCTGCGGCATCTGCTCGCGCAGATTGCGATGCTGCAGGGCGAGCATGATCAAGCCGTCACCCACTGCGAAGCGGCTCGGCTGCTGGCGCCAGAGGACGTCGGAATGGCGCACGACATCGTGCACATGCGATTTGCGGCAGGCGACTGGTCGGGTGTTCTCGAATCTATCGACGACCTCAAGATGGACAGTGGGGCGGTGCTCCCAGTCATGCAACGACTCGAAGCTCGCTCGCTGATGGCCTTGGGGCGAAGCGTCGAGGCTCGCTCGATCGTGCTGGTCTTGTGCGAGCAGACGCCGACCGATGCTGGCCTATGGCGTGAACTCGGCCTGCTCGGCTGGGACATCGCCGATTGGAATTCCGTTCGGCGGGCTGGCCGGCAATTGGTGGGGCTGCACGCATGGCCCTATGAGGCGGGGCTCTTCGAGGCCCTCATCAGCCGCCATGAAGGTGATCTACAGAACGCCAGAAAGCAGCTCGAAACCTTGACGGACGAGTTCCCGGACCGTCCGGAGGCCTGGGCCGTGCTTTCTGGGGTTCGGATGCGTCTGGGGGACGCTGCGGGAAGTTCCGAAGCATTGGATCTCGCGGTTAAGTGGACCCCAAATCCGGCCGATGCAACCGCCGTGTCCGGAGTGTACGGCACCCACGGTCCCTGACGGACCGCACTCTGGACCGACGTACGAGGTCGGTATGCAGACCCTGATTCGATCAATACTGGGCGGACTCGCCCTAGGCACCCTTGCACTGGGCGTCGGGCTCGCAATGCTGCTGGCCGCAGACGGGATGGGGCTCGGCGGCACCCTGTGGTGGGCCGTGGCTGGTACCTGCCTGGCTGTGACGGTCATCGGGGTTGTATCGAGTCTGGCCATGGGTCGCGCGATTCGCAGCCTCAGCCGAGAATTGGAGCATGGCGGCGCCAGCAGGCTGGTCAGCGGCCCGCGGTGGCTCCGCTCAGCGCTCCGGGCCTTGAACGAGCATCAACTCCGGCATCAGCAGCGTGAGGTGGCGTGGCGCACCCGCGAGCAGGACCTTGAGATTCGCGCTCGCGTCTCGGGCGACGCCCGCATGCAGGCCGAGGCAGTGCTTGAAGTCATGGACGATGCCGTGATTGTGTGCAACACGCTTCTTGAAGTCATTTCAACCAATCGGGCTGCTGGCAGTTTGCTGGGCTTTGACCCTGAAACCGCCGAAGGCCGGCCGATTGCTGAGATCGTGAAAGATCCCATGCTCCGCCGAATCATTACCGAGACGCTTGAGTCGGGCGTTGATGTCGAGCCACGACGAGGCGAACTGATGCTTGCTGATGGTGCCACGGTGGAAGGGAATGCGTGCGAGGTCGTGTCGGCCTGCGCGGTCGATCGGCAAGGCAGAGCCAGTGCCGTTGTGACCGTGCTGCATGACCTGTCACGCGAACGCGAGATTTCTCAGATGAAGAGCGAGTTTGTTTCCAAGGCCAGTCACGAACTGCGAACACCGCTGTCGTCGATGCGAGCCTACGTCGAAATGCTCGTGGACGGCGAGGCCCGAGACGAAGCGACGCGGCAGGAGTTCTATGGAATCATCCAGTCGGAGACCGATCGACTTGCGAGGCTCGTTGACAACATGCTCAACATCAGTCGGATCGAAGCGGGCATCATTGAGGTCGATCGTGATGTGGTTGACATCCATGACCTAGTTGATCGCGCCGTGCAGACATTGGAGCCGCACGCGCGTGAGAAGGACATCAGTCTGCACACCGAGATCGCGCCAGTTGGCACGATGGTCTTTGGTGACTCCGACATGTTGCAGCAGGTCATCGTCAATCTTCTTTCCAACGGGATCAAGTACACGCCCGAAGGGGGACGTGTCACAGTACAGGTTGATGCAGACACGCTCACTCGCAGCGTGCATGTGGCGGTTTCGGACACGGGTCTGGGAATTGCTCCCCAAGACGCCGAGCATGTCTTTGAGAAGTTTTTCCGGGTTGAGAATTACAAGCGTGTGGCGAAGGGAACGGGGCTCGGCCTCAACCTCTGCCGGCACATCATTGAAACAGTCCATCAGGGCCAGATCGGCCTTGAGTCCACGCTCGGCATGGGCTCTCGATTCTGGTTCTCGGTACCCATGGGTCAAGTGCCCGCCCGCATGGCGGCTTGAGGAACGCACAGAGATGTCACGACGCATTCTGATCGTGGACGATGAGTCCCACATTCGACACGTACTCTCGCTGAAGCTTCGCAACAGCGGGTTCATCGTGGACACAGCCGTTGACGGTGAAGACGCGCTTCATCAGATTGCAGCCATGGCGCCGGATCTGGTCATCACCGACTTGCAGATGCCCTACGTCAGTGGTGTGGAACTCTGCCGCGTATTGGCCGAGGAACCAGCCCACGCCGATATCCCCGTCATCATCCTCACGGCGCGTGGGTATGCCCTCGGCGAAGAAGCGGTGGGGCTGACCAACGTGCGGCAAGTCGTCAACAAGCCATTCAGCCCCCGCACGATTCTGGAGCAGGTGCACCGCGTGCTCGGCACGATGTTCGAGTCTCAGGAGCAAGCGGCATGAGCATGCTTCACGCATCAGGTACTCGCACGCACTGTGACGATCTCGAAGCCATGCTTCGCGAGATTGGCATGGTTCTGCTGTCCTGCGACACGAGCGGCGTGCTCGCCCCGTCGCGGCAGACGGCTCGGCGTGATTGGTTGACCGAGCTGGCTCGAACCCCCCGCGTTGTGCGCCGAGGCCTCACACTGGCGTGCGAGCAGTGGGCGGACGAGTCATGTCCACAGCCACTGGAACTCGTGCCTGGTTTGTGGTGCGCTTCGGTGCCACTTCGCAATCGGCGCGATCGAGTCGGATATGCCTTGATTGCAATCCCGACACGAGACTTGCTTGAGAGCGAACAACTTTCAGCGATGTGCCAAGCTACGCACTTTGATGTCCGTGTCTGCCAAGAGCGGCTGCGGCGTCTCTCCGTTCCGAGCGTCTCCGAGGTTCCGAGGCTTGCTGCCATGTTTGCGCGGCTTTGGACTGATCGTCAGGCTCGCGACGGACGTGAGCAGACGCTTGAGCAGGTCGGACGTGAATTGGCGGAGACCTGGGAAGAGATCAATCTGCTGTACTCCATCACAGACAAGATGACCGTTGAGGCTCGGCCTCACCGGTTCGCCGCGCAGGCCTGTCAGGAATTGCTGCAGACGCTGCCATACCGCTGGGTCGCCGCCTACATCGATCGCGAAGGCACCGGAGAAGGTCGATTGATCATCTCCGGCGATGCCCCGCGAGATCGTTCCAGTCTCCGAGCGATGCTCTCTTCGATTGCTGCTCGTGACGACGTCAGCGGGCCGCTCATGGCAGGTGCCATCACCGGAGATGACCCGGAACTCGACGCGCTGGGCACCGCCGGCTTCGCGCATCCCATCGGCCGAGATGGTCGCGTACTTGGACTGCTCGTTGCGGGCGACAAGGAAGGCCCTGACGCCTCGCCCTCATCCGTGGACATGAAACTGCTGGCCGCCGCCTCCGCCCACATCGCGATTCATCTGGAGAACGCTGGTCTCTTCGACGACATGAACACCATGTTCCTCGGCATGCTCGAGGCCATCACGGCGTCGATCGACGCCAAGGATCGGTACACCTGCGGCCACTCCCGGCGTGTGGCATTGCTGACTAGGCAACTCGCAGAGGCATTGGGGATCGACGCTGCCACGGTCAAGCGGATGCACATTGCCGGACTGGTACACGACGTCGGCAAAATCGGTGTGCCGGAGTCGGTGCTGTGCAAGACTGGCAAGTTGACCGATGCGGAGTACGCCCAAGTGCAGCGGCATCCCGAGATCGGCTGGGGCATTCTCAAAGACATCCCCAATTTCGGTGACATTCTCGACGGCGTTCGCCACCATCACGAACGGTTTGATGGCAGCGGGTATCCCTCGGGGCTGGCCGGCGAGGACATTCCATTGCCGGCGCGGCTCATTGCACTGGCCGACGCCTTCGATGCCATGTGCTCCAGCCGCACGTATCGGAAGGCGATGGATCGAGCCGATGTGCTCGCCGAGATTGAGCGGGGGTCCGGGATGCAGTTTGATCCGGCCTTGGTTCCGTGCTTCTTGAAAATGGATTTCACCGAATGGGAGCAGTTGATGGAGGCCCATGGTGGCTCAAAGCCACCGATTCATCTGGAGGACGCAGCATGAAGATGCAATGGGAAGAACATCGCAGCGGCATCGTATTGTCGCTCGCGGGCGAACTGCTTTCGGACGACACCGACGTGCTTCGTCGCCGTTGTGAAGAGCGGCTGCAGGCCGGCATTCGGCTTGTGTTGGACATGCGTGAACTCGATCGGCTCGACTCGGCCGGCCTTGAGACCGCTCTGTGGCTGCACGAGTCGATTCAGCGACTCGGAGGGCAACTTCGCGTCGTCTGTGGTGACGGGCAGCCGGCATCAGCCATGTACGTGACGCGAATTGATCGAAAGTTGGCGGTCCACACCTCGCTCGAGGCCGCAGCGCGTTCCTTTGCCAAGGGGCAGGCAGCATGATTGATCATTGGAAGCAAGATGACGGTGGAAACGTCGCGACGGACATGCCGCTCGGGCAGTTGCTGATCGACCGTGGGCTGATCTCCGAGGATGATCTGGAACGGGCGCTGCAGTGGCAGGCGGAGCACGAGCACCAGCACCTCCTTGGCGAGGTGTTGCAGCGGCTCGAAATGGCCAGCGAAGAGGATGTGGTGCGTACGCTCGCCGAGAGTTATGGCGTTCCATTCGTCTCGCAGGTTGCCAAGACGGCGGATCCGACCGTCATCGAGGTACTCAACCGGAAATTCATCGAAGAGCACCGCGTCTTGCCGCTCTTCCTAGTGCGCGGGGTGCTGACCGTGGCGGTCATTGAGCCGAGCAATCTCTTCCTCGCAGAGGAAATCGCTCGCATCACCGGCCATGAAGTCAAACTCGTCGCGGCCACCCGCAGCGAAATCGAGGGTGCAATTCGCTCGTGGTTGCCCGCTGCGCATGTGTTCGTCATCGATGACATCTACGAGGACATCGCCGAGGAAGACTTCTCCGTCATCGAGCGGGAAGCCACGGAACTGGCCGATCTTGAGGAGGTCGCCGGGCACGGGCCGGTCGTCAAGCTCGTCAATTACATCATCTTCACGGCCGTGCAGGAAGGCGCTTCGGACATCCACATCGAGCCCGAGGATCATCGGCTCCGCGTGCGGTATCGCGTCGACGGCCGCTTGTACGAGAAACTCTCGCCTCCGCATCGCATGCATGCTGCGATCGCCAGCCGCATCAAGATCATGTCCAGCTTGGACATCTCTGAGCGACGTGTTCCGCAGGATGGCGACTTCAATGTGATGCTTGAAGGCCGGCCGATCGACCTGCGTGTGTCGATCATGCCCGGTAAGCATGGTGAAAAGGTCGTTATTCGAATCATCGACAGCCGCAATGCGAGCCTGACGCTCGATCAACTTGGATTTGGCCCTCAGACGCTTGAGGCGTGGCGTGGCATTGTGTCCTGCCCCAATGGCGTTGTACTCGTGACCGGCCCGACCGGGTCAGGCAAATCGACCACGTTGTACTCGGTGCTCTCCGAGATCAACACCGAAGACAAGAACCTCTCAACGATTGAAGATCCCGTGGAAGCGAGAATCCCGGGGGTCAATCAAGCGCAGGTCAATAACAAGGCTGGCTTCAGCTTTGCGGGCGCTCTGCGTTCGATGCTTCGTCAGGACCCCGACATCATGATGGTCGGCGAAGTACGTGACAATGAAACAGCGGGCATCGTCACCCAGGCGGCGCTCACCGGACACCTTGTGTTCTCGACGCTCCACACCAATGACGCGCCCAGTGCCGTGACGCGTCTGGTCAATCTCGGTGTGGAGCCCTATCTCGTAGCGGCCACGTTGCGTGGAGTACTCGCGCAGCGGCTCGTTCGGAAGGTCTGCTCTCACTGCAAGGTGAAAGCAGAGCCGGACGAGCGGTTGGCCGCGACGATCAAGGCGGCTGGCGGGGACCCCGAGAGTGTGTGGCACGGGGCTGGATGCAGCCGCTGTCGCAACACGGGGTACGCCGGCCGGATCGGGATCTTTGAGTTGCTCGTGCCGGAAGCCGAAATGCTTGAGGCCATCGCGCGCGGTGACAGTCTGCAATCGCTGCGGACCAGACTCGCGGGCAGCGGTTTCCGAACGCTGCGTGAAGATGGCTGGGAGAAGGTCGCCGCCGGATTGACAACTCCTGAAGAGGTGCTCTACGCAGCCAGCCAATGATGAATACCTCACCAACTACTGCCGATCGAACCTATTCGTACCGGGCTCGCGCTCAGGACGGAGACGTCGTCACCGGCACCGTCTCGGGGTCGACACCCGACGACATTGCCGCGATTCTGCGAGCAGATGGACTGGTTCCGACAGCCATTCGCACCGCGGGCGCAGCCCTGCCCGACTTCGATGCCGATGAGATCCGCCGCGGAGAGGCGGTCCGGCGCATTCGCCGTGATGACGTGGCGGTGTTCTGTCAGCAACTCGGTGTCATGCTCGATACCGGTGTGCCACTCCCGGAGGCCCTCGAAGCCTCACGATCGCAGTGTCGCCGGAGAGAGTTCGCCCACCTGGTTGGCGAAATCCACATCGATGTGTGTGGCGGTACGCCGCTGTCTCGTTCGATGGCCAGGTGGCCCAGAGTCTTCCCGCCAATCGTCGTGAGCCTTGTCCGGGCCTCAGAAGCATCAGGCACGATGTCGCTCATGCTGGGCCGCGTCGGCGAGTATCTCGTCCGCGAAGAACGGACGCGCAAACAGGTCAAGGGCGCGGCAACGTATCCCGCCTTCATGCTTGGAAGTGCCGTACTCATCACCGCGTTCATGCTGATCGTGATTCTCCCCAAATTCTCGGCCATCTACGAACGAAAGGGCGCTGAGTTGCCAACGGCCACCAAGATCATGATGGGCATTGGCGATGTGCTCCGCAACGGATGGCCGATCTGGGTCCCGGCGCTGGCGGTTGTCGTGCTCGGTGCGCTTCTTTGGCGACGCACGGGCGCCGGTCGTCGGTTCATCGATTGGGTCAAGCTCTCGACGCCAATCGTCGGTCGGTTGACGGTCTCCCTGTATCTCGCGCGGGCCTCACGCACCATGTCGACCTTGCTCGCAGGCGGCGTCGGTCTCATCGACGTCATTCGCATCTGCCGCGGCGTGACCGACAATGTCGTCTTCGACCGCATGTGGATTGACATGGAAGCCCGCGTCCGCGACGGCAAGGAACTCACAGGCGCCGTGACCGATTCAAAGTGGATTCCTGCCGGCGTGGGCGCGATGATGTCCTCTGGCGAGCGAAGCGGCCAATTGCCGGAAGTCATGGAAAAAATCGCCACCCGCTGCGACGAAGAACTCGAGAGCGGCATCAAGCAGGCCACTTCCATGATCGAACCCATGTTGATCGTCTTCATGGGCATCCTCGTCGGCGCCGTCGCCATGGCCCTCCTCCTGCCAATCTTCAAAATGTCCTCTGTCGTCGCCGGCTGACTTTCTCTCCACGTCCACGGCCCATCCCCGAAAGCGGCTGGCCTAGGCGATTCAGGCCGCCACTTCGACGCGGCCTTCCCTGTGGGCCTGCAATGCTCGGCGGATATCGGCGCTGCACGTGGCGGTGCGGACTTCATCCTTGAGGCGCTTCACGCCGTGCAGGCCCTTGGCGTACCGGCTGATGCCGCTGCGGAGGCGGTGGATCGCCGCTGGCTCGTCACGATGTTCAAGAATGAGGTCGAGGTGCCGCTCGATGATGGTGAGCCATTCGGTTCGAGTGGGAGCTGGGAGGTCAACGCCATCACCCAGTTTGGCCTGAATCTGGCGGAAGAGCCACGGCTTGCGCAGCGCTCCCCGAGCCACCATGACACCGTCGCACCTGGTTCGCTCGATCATGTCCACGGCATCGGCGGCGCACTGGATGTCACCGTTTCCGATAACGGGAATGGACTCGACGGCCGCGACAACCTCGGCAATGCCCTCGTGCCGAACACAGCCCTTGAAGAACTGCTCGGTGGTGCGGCCATGCACCGTGATGGCCGCGATGCCGACCTGCTCGAGACGTCGGGCGAGCTCGGGTCCGACGATGCGATCGTCATCCCAGCCCAGGCGGATCTTCGCAGTCACCGGCGCGCCGGTGTGGGTGGTGACGGTCTCGACCATCCGCTCGGCAAGCCGAACGGTGTCATCCACATCGCAGAGCAGCAGCGAACCGCCATGTTTCTTGGCCACCTTGTCGACCGGGCAGCCCATGTTGATGTCCACGATCTGCGCTCCGTGGTCAATCGCCCACAATCCAGCCTCTGGCAGCGGATCGGCGCTGTTGCCATAGACCTGCATGCACAGCGGCGAGTCAGCCTCGCACGTCGCCGCAAGCTTGAGCGCCTTCGGGGCGCCTCGCAGCAAACTGTGCACATTCAGAAGATCTGTGCTCGCAAGCCCGACGCCTCCAAGTTCCCGACACAACAACCGAAACGGCAGATCGCAATGCCCGGCCATCGGCGCGAGCAGGGCGTTGGAGTCGAGTTGGACCGAGCCAATCTGCAGCATGCCCCCATCGTAGGGGCTCAAGTCCGTGGATCTGAGCTGTTCCCCTCCCAACGCATCCGCAGCCACGCCCGTGCAAAGATCCAATCCGCTCGCACGGTCGGTCCGCAGATGCCCAGTGCTTGGACGGTCTCGTCGGTGGAGAGGCCTGAGACGTATCGCATACGCACCACATCGGCGGCGGGGGAGTGTTCGTGCTCGAGCGTGCGGGGATGGGCGGCCAGATCTTCGAGGAGTCAAGCAGTCTGATCCTGCAGTTCCGCGAGTTCACCCGACCCGCTCCGCCGGAGATTGAAGTCGGTAGCGCGCCATTGCCGCTGCTACGAGATTCTTGGCAAAACCCTCGTGCCCGGCCGGATCAAGGCTGAGGCAAAAGTCAGCGCTTCCGTACGCGTCGGGCGCATAGAACACGCCGCAGTTGGCATTGATCTCAAGCATGTGTGGCGTACCCGCGCGATCAACTCGCAGATCGCATCGGCCGAAACTGGCACCCTTCATCTCGACGAAGAAACGGGCGACCTCGTCGCGGAGCCGAGCGTCGAGCTTCGGGTCTTCGACGGGCCTGGTGCTGAGGTCTCCGAAGTTGACCCACTTGAGGTCGGAGTGCTTGAAGTGTTCTCCCTTCGGAAACTCGTACTGCACCGGCGTATAGGTGATGGGGTTCTCTGGGTCATCGGCATTCTCGACGACGAGCACCGTGCATTCGAGGCCATCGATGTATTCTTCGATGAGGGCCGCCCCGTGGCGTGACATGATTTTCTTGGCCTGAATTCGCAGGCCCGCCGGGGTTATGACTTTCGATCGCTTGCTGAGATCGACGCTTGCGTAACTGCTGTAGTGCTTGACGAAGAGCGGAAATGCAAGCGTCTCGGCGGCGCGTTCGACATCGTCCTGGGTACTGGCCACGACATAGGCGGGTGTTGCGATGCCGAGCCTCTCACACGCCTCCTTCATCTCCACGCGAGTCGGTTCGTAACAGTCGCTCGTCGCCCCAGTGAACGGCACGCCGTATCGCTCCATCATCTCGACCACTTCAATGCCTGGCAGGTCTGACTGATCGGCCGCGCCATCGCACAAGTTGAAAAAGACATCCACGCGACGGCCATTGACCCCATCTTTGATGAGTGCCTCCACCTGCCTCGGCGCAGCCGACTTGGCACCAAGCACCGCCAGATGCCAGTCGGCCTCGGGGATGAAGGGTCGCGGATCGCACGGCCAATCATGTTCGGCAAGCGTCGGATCATCGAGATCTTGATTAGTCAGGAGGCAAATGTGCATGGCGGGACGCTATCACCTGCGATGTCCACCGTGGTCCAATTGGGGGCACCCGCCCGATGCCAAGGCCCATTTGGGGACACCCACTCCACAACCCCGCTCGGGGCACCCTCCGGCCAATCTGGCAGGCCTGAATCGATCGCTGACGGCCTTCGGCGGGCAAGAAAGGGCCTTCCCCGCACCCAAACATCGCGATTTCGGCACGCGGCTTGCAACAGTCAATGGCCCACCGCCCGAATCACGTAGCGATGGCACGGGGATCGCGGCTCAAAGCCGCTCCTCAGGAAGGAAATCAACCATGTCAAAAATCATTGGAATCGATCTCGGAACCACCAACTCGTGCGTGGCCGTCATGGAAGGCGACCAGCCGAAGGTTCTGATCAACTCGTCTGGCAACCGCACCACGCCCAGCGTGGTCGGCTTTACTGACAAGGGTGACCGTCTCGTGGGCGAGCCGGCTCGACACCAGCAGGTTACCAACCCTAAAAACACCGTCTTCTCCATCAAACGCTTCATGGGCCGTCGCCACAACGAGGTCCAAAGCGAAGAGAAACTCGTCCCCTACGGCGTCACCGGCGGCGCGGACGAACTGGTCAAGGTGCAGGTCGGCAGCGATGGCAACGAGTACACGCCGGCCGAAGTGTCCGCCATGCTCCTGCGTGAGCTGAAGCGGATTGCTGAGGAATACCTCGGCGAGACCGTCGACTCCGCCGTCATCACTGTCCCGGCCTACTTCAACGACGCGCAGCGGCAGGCCACGAAGGACGCGGGCGAAATCGCCGGCCTCAAGGTCGAGCGAATTATCAACGAACCCACGGCTGCGGCTCTCGCCTATGGCCTTGAGAAGAAAACCAACACTAAGATTGCCGTCTTTGACCTCGGCGGCGGCACCTTCGATGTGTCCATTCTGGACATCGGCGACGGTGTCTTTGAGGTGCTCTCCACCAATGGCGATGGGCATCTCGGCGGTGACGACTTCGACCAGGTCATCATCGACTTCCTCGCCGAGGAATTCCGCAAGACCGAGGGCATCGACATCCGCGAGGATCCGATGGCGTTGCAGCGGCTCAAGGAAGCCGCCGAAAAGGCCAAGTGTGAACTCTCACAGCAACTTGAAACCAGCGTGAACCTGCCCTTTATCACGGCCGATCAAAACGGCCCGAAGCATTTGCAGGTCACTGTGACTCGCGCCACCTTCGAAGAACTCGCCTCCAGCCTCTTCGACAGGCTCGAAGGCCCGTGCAAGACCGCCCTCAAGGATGCCGGACTCGGCACCAGCGATGTCAGCGATGTTGTGATGGTCGGTGGTTCGACGCGAATTCCCAAGGTTCAGGAGATCGCCAAGGCGACCTTCGGAACCGCAGAACTCGATCGGTCGATCAACCCCGACGAAGTCGTTGCGATCGGCGCGGCGATTCAGGGCGGCGTACTGCAGGGCGACGTCAAGGACGTGCTCCTGCTCGACGTGACGCCACTGAGCCTCGGCGTGGAAACCCTCGGCGGACTGCTCACGCGGCTCATCGAGAAGAACACCACGATCCCGACCTCTCGCAAGGAAACCTTCTCCACCGCGAGCGACAGTCAGACCAGCGTGACCATTCATGTCCTGCAAGGCGAGCGTGAGTTCGCCAAGGACAACCGAACGCTCGGTCAGTTCGATCTGACGGATATTCCCGCCGCCCCCCGCGGCACGCCGCAGATTGAAGTCGAGTTCGCCATCGACGCCAACGGCATCTTGAAGGTCTCCGCGACCGACAAGGCCACCGGCAAGAGCCAGAACATCGAGATCACCGGCTCAAGCGGCATGTCCAAGGACGACATCGAGAAGATGAAGTCGGACGCCGAGTCGCACGCGAGCGAAGACAAGGCCAAGCGTGAACTCATCGAGCTCAAGAATCAGGCCGAGCAGATCGTCTACGCGACCCGCTCGCAGCTTGAGGAACATGGCGAGCACGTCAGCGCCGATGTTCGCGGCACGATCGAGTCCGCGGTGAGCAATCTCGAAGAAAAGGTCAAGGGCGACGACAAGGAGGCCATCGAGGCCGCGCTCAACCAGGTGTCAACTGCAACGCAGGAACTTGGCAAGGCTGCCTACGAGGCCGCGTCCAATGCCGAAGCGGCGTCCACCGACGGCGAGTGCTGCGGCGGAGACGATTGCAAGAGCGGCGACGACGTCATCGATGCGGAGTATGAAGTCCGCGATGACAACAACACCTGATCGATACATTCACGATCCTCGGATCGTTTGGATTGCAGAATGACATGGGGCCGAGTCGCAAGACTCGGCCCCGTGTCGATGTTTGTTGCGATAGAAGTGGCCTGGTATCGCCGCGGAACCTGACCTCCTTGCTATCTGTCGTGCCGACGCGATAGATGACACCCTCCCTCCGAGCGTTATCATGATCAACATGACAACAACCACCGCTGCCTCAATCGGCGCGATCTCATCGGATCGCATTGCTTCCCTTCGTACTGGACTCGAGCGTGACTCGACCTACCGCCTCGCCCGCAACGCCGTCACCAAGGTCGGCGCCGATGATGCTTCGCTCAATCGCGACGTCGTCGCTTCGACGGACTGGACCTTCAGCACGTGGCTTGATGATTGGTCGGTGACGAACCAGAAGAAGTCCGGTCGCTGCTGGATGTTTGCGGCGCTCAACCTCTTTCGCGCCAGCGTCATGAAGCGACTCAACGTCAAGAAGTTTGAGTTCAGTCAGAATTACACGCTCTTCTGGGATAAGTTCGAGCGATCAAATTGGTTCCTTGAGTGCATCATCGAAACCGCGAGCCGCGATCTTGACGATCGGTACGTGGCCTTCCTGCTCGACTACCCCATCGACGACGGCGGACAGTGGAACATGTTTGTCAACCTCATTCGCCGCCACGGCCTCGCTCCGAAGGACATGATGCCCGAGTCACAGTCTTCTTCAAACACAGCTCGTATGAACGCGGTGTGCAAGGGATTCCTCCGCGGATTTGCTCGCGACTTGCGGACAGCGATTGAAGGCGGGGCATCTGTTGAAGAGGCGCGGGACATCAAGGACACGCAGCTCGCCACCATCTGGCGTGTGCTCTGCACGCACCTCGGAGAGCCACCAACGTCCTTCATGTGGCAGTACAACGACAAGGACCGGGCTTTCCACCGCGAGGGCGAAATGACGCCGGTGCAGTTCGCCGAGAAATATGTGGACATTCCGCTGAGCGAGATGGTGTGCCTCGTACACGACCCTCGCCCAGAGCACCCGTTTGGCAAGACCTACACCGTTGAGTACCTCGGCAACATCGTCGGCGGCGAACAGGTGATCTACCTCAATGTCGATATGGACACCATGAAAACCGCCGCCATCGACACCATGGAAGAGGGCGAGCCGGTCTGGTTCGGCTGCGACGTTGGCAAGCAGTTTCAGCGGCAGGTGGGTCTGTGGGATGCCGCGTTGTTTGACTTCGACGGCCTGTACGGGCAGTCCGATGGTCTCGCAAAGGACGATCGCCTGCACTACCACCACACGGCGATGACCCACGCAATGCTCTTCACGGGTGTGGACGTACTCGATGGCGTGCCTCGTCGCTGGCGGGTCGAGAATTCATGGGGTGACGAGGGCGTCGGCCGCAAGGGCTTCCAGACTATGAATGACAACTGGTTTGACGAGTACGTCTTTGAGATCGCGGCCCGCCGATCCCGATTGAGTACCGAATTGCAGTCTGCTCTCACGGAGTCGCCTACTGTCCTGCCCCCATGGGATCCGATGGGCGCATTGGCACGAACGATGTGCTGAATGGGTCCGTTTTTGGGGTTGCGGAATCCCCAGTGGCGGCCATACTGAGACCTTGTGGGAAGGTATCCGGGTGTGAGGAGCGATCGTGTGAATCATCTGGTAATCCTGTGCGCCGTGTTCTTCACCGGTGGAGCCGTCGCGGTTCCCATGCCTGATCCGACCGATTACGCAGGGAAACAGATCGTAGAGATCGATGTGCCCGACGAGGCCACCGTCAGCCAATTGCTCGCCGATGGTCTGAACTCGCTTGCGTGTCGGCCCGGCCCGGGCGTGAGCCCTTGGGTTGTTGATGCAGAGGAAGTCGCCCTTGTCAAGTCGCTCGGGCTGACCGCAACGCCGCTCATCGAAGACCTTCCCGCTTACCAGGCCGCGAAGAACGCCGAGCGACTCGCGATTCGAGGTGGGCAACACGGCAGCACCCGCGGCCTCGATTCCTTCTACGACGACTTTCGGACGCTGCCCGAACTGAATGGTCGCCTCGATCAGATTCTCTCCGACCACGGCGACATCGCAACCGGCATCATGATCGGGCAGAGCCACGAGGGCCGCGACATCCGCGGCATCGTCTTGAACGCCGGTGGTGGAACCAAGCCCGCCGTTCTATTCAATGGCTGCCAGCACGCTCGCGAGTGGATCTCCCCGATGACAACGATCAACATCGCCGACTCGTTGGCCGACGGATACGGTCTGGACCCCACCATCACGGCCCTGCTCGACAAGGTTGAAGTGATCGTGATTCCGGTCGTGAACCCGGACGGCTTCGAGTACACCTATGCCGCGGGCGGGGACCGCTACTGGCGCAAGAATCGCCGGAACAACTCAGGAAGTTGTGAGGGCGTTGATTTGAATCGCAACTGGGCTTCCGACTGGAACGGCGGCGAGAGCACGAGTACTGATCCGTGCAGCGACATCTACGTCGGACCAGGTCCAATGAGTGAACCCGAAGTCGCCGCGCTCGGCGACTACTGCCTTGCCCACGGCAACATTCGCGCTCAGATCGACTTTCACTCCTATTCGCAGCTCGTGCTGGAGCCTCGCGGGTACACCACGGCGCCGCCTCCGGATTGGGATGAGTTGCACGCCCTCGGCGGATCCATTTCCGATGCCATCGCAGCCGTACACGGGACGTACTACGTGCACGACAATCCCTGCAACATCCTCTACTGCGCCAGCGGCACGTTGATCGATTGGCCCTACGACATGTACGGCGCTTTGTCCTACACGATCGAACTCCGCCCGGGCTCCGGCGATCCCGGCGGCTTCGATCCGTCGCCGAGCGAGATTCGTCCGTGCGCCGAAGAGAACTTCGATGGCGTACTTGCCCTGATCGACCATGTCAGCACACCGATGGGCATCGAACTGACGTCTGGCGCCCCGACCGTGGTATTCACGGAGGTGACGACAAGCTTCCCGGTTCGCATATTCGAGCGAGCGGAGGCCCCGGACCCCGGTACAGCCCGGTTGCTGTACCGCGGCGCCCCCGGAGGTTTTGAGGAGGCTGCGTTGTCGCATCTCGGCGGCGAGAACTACGAGGCCACGCTGCCGACCTTCCTGTGCAGCGAATCGCCGCAGTTCTACATCGCTGTGGAGGGTGTCTCTGGCGGCATGGCGACCTACCCCGGCGGGGCACCGAGCGAAGTGTTGATTGCCGCGGTCGCATCCGATGTGGCGATTGCCTTTGATGACGACGGCGAAACCAATCCCGGCTGGACTGTTTCCGGGGGCGCCAGTGACGGACAGTGGGAGCGGGGCGTGCCTGTAGGCGGTGGCTTGAGAGGCGATCCGCCGACCGATGCCGATGGCAGCGGACAGTGCTGGTTGACCGACAACGTCGAAGGCAACAGCGATGTGGACGGTGGCAGCACCGTGCTCACCTCGCCTGGGTTGGACATCCCCGGCGACGGCTGGACCCTGGGCTACTGGCGTTGGTATTCCAACAACTTCGGAGGTTCACCCAATGCCGACGTCCTGACGGTCGAATGGTCCGAGGTCGGCTCATCAGTTTGGCAGAACCTCGAAACCGTCGGCCCGAGCGGTCCAGGCACCTCCGGCGGCTGGATCCGCGCCACATTTGATCTTGACGCGAGCGGTCTGCTTGGCGTCGATGCCTTCCAGATGCGAGTCACAGCCGACGACTCGGGCACAGGCTCGGTCATTGAGGCTGGTCTTGATGGCGTGGAAGTGAGCCGGATCGAGTGCGAAGACACAAACGACTGCCCGGGCGATCTCGACGGCAGTGGTGCCGTTGATGTCAACGACATTCTGCTGGTCCTTGCCGCCTTCGGTTCCGCAGATCCCGCCGGCGACACCAACGGCGACGGCATCGTCGACGTCAACGACGTCCTCAACGTCGTTGGCGCCTACGGCCCCTGCTGACCAACCGCCGGTCACTTTATGCGTCTGTCTCGCAACGACTTACAACAACACAAAAACGTAAGTTGTGGTATGACAACGAGACAAAGTAGCCGGCAGTCAGTAGGCCTTGGCCCAGACGACGCGTTTGGGGCTGGACTTGCCTGTAAAGATGCAGGTGCCTGGCTCGTCGTCTTTCAGGGGGATGCAGCGGACGGTGACGCCCATCTCATCGTTGATGCGTTTTTCGACTGAGGCGTCGCCGCAGAAGTGGGCCCAGGCGAATCCAGCGTGCGGGGGGGTGGGTTCACCCGGCGGTGCAGCGAAGTACTCGCGAAAGGCATCCTCAGAGTCGATCTCGCATGAATAGGTGTGTTGGAAGGCGAGCGCCCGGTCGTACATGCCTTGCTGCATCGCTTCGAGCGTATCGTGCACACTGGCAACAAAGGCGGCGCGGTCGACGTTCTGTTTGTCCTTGTGGCCTTTGTCTCGGCGGGCCATGAAGACACTGTCCGACTCCATATCGCGCTGACCGATGTCTAGGCGGATTGGTACGCCGCGGCGGATCCACTGCCAGTTCTTCTCGCCGCCACGGATGTCCCGCTCGTCGATTTCAACTTCGATGTGCCGGCCGTGATAGGGAATGACCCGCAAGTCATCGGCAATCTTGTGGCAATAATTCAATACCGCCTCTGGATTCTCGGCCCGTCCGGTCATCGGAAGAATGACTACGTGCGCGGGGGCCAGGCGCGGCGGCAGCAGCAGTCCATCATCATCGGCGTGCGTCATCACCATGGCGCCGACGAGCCGCGTCGAGACGCCCCACGATGTGGTCCAGCAGTGTTCGAGTTTCCCTTCTTCGCTCTGGTAGGTGATGTCCTGTGCTTTGGCGAAATTCTGGCCGAGGAAGTGCGTGGTGCCTGCCTGCAAGGCCTTACGGTCCTGCATCATTGCCTCGATGCACAGCGTCCGCACGGCGCCTGGAAACCGCTCAGCAGCAGTTTTCTCTCCGGTGAGTACCGGCATGGCCATCCAATTGTTGGCAAAGTCGGCATAGACATCGAGCATGCGTTCGGTCTCTTCCATCGCCTCGTCGGGCGTGGCATGAGCGGTATGTCCTTCCTGCCACAGAAACTCGCTGGTTCGCAGGAACAACCGCGTCCGCATTTCCCACCGCATGACATTGGCCCACTGATTGATCAGCAGCGGGAGGTCCCGATACGACTCAATCCACCGACTGAAGGCATCTCCGATGATGGTCTCGCTGGTGGGCCTGATGATCAGGGGCTCGTCGAGTTCACCTGCGGGAACGAGGGTGCCGTCTTCCGCCTTCTCAAGGCGATGGTGTGTGACGACCGCGCACTCCTTGGCAAAGCCATCAACGTGCTCGGCTTCCTTTTCGAGGAATCGCTTGGGAATGAGCAGCGGGAAATAGGCGTTCCGGTGGCCTGTGGCCTTGAACATCCCATCGAGCACCCGCTGGTAATTCTCCCAGAGGGCATATCCCCACGGTTTGATGACCATGCAGCCCCGGACCGGCGAGGACTCGGCAAGGTCGGATTTCTTGACGACCTGCTGGTACCACTCCGGGTAGTTCTCTTCCCGCGTCGGGGTGATTGCCGTCTTTGCCTTGGTTGCCATGGGTTGGCAGGATAGTGCCCGTGGACGCCTTCTGGGGGTCGAGGCCCGGTATCGTGCCCTGCACCACCATGGGTACGACGCCGCCGGACACCGCCTTGTACATCCTCCGCCGCAATGCGGGTGGTGTCGGAGGCGCTGAACTCGTAGTGGCGCGCTTTGTGAGGATGTTCGAGCGCACCCGCGACGTGACGACACTTTCCGAGGAGACGCTTGGTCTTCGGCACGCGCCACTCGATCGGCTGCTGCCGAAGTGGTGGCGCCCCGTCCAGTACGCCAGCCGAATGGATCGTCACATTCGCGGCCTGCGTCCAGGCCTCGTATTGAGTCTGGAACGTGGCCCTCGCTGCACGATCTACCGAGCGGGCGACGGAGCGCACCGGCGATGGCTCGAAATCAAGGGCGGGCTGTGGAACTGGTGCAATCCGATGCACTGGGTCTTGCCGCACTTGGAGCGACGGTCGTTGGACGGTGCGGATGTTGTGGTGGCCAATTCCGAGATGGTGCGACGGGATCTTGAACGCTTTCATCCCGATGCCGCGGGAAAGATTCGGGTGATTCACAACGGCGTGGATCAAAGCCGATTCTGCTGGAGTGACGAAGGCCGACATGCGGTTCGGGCGAGCATTGGATGGACAGATGAAGGTACGCACTGGCTCTTTGTCGGCAGTGGATGGGCGCGCAAGGGGCTGCAGACCGCGATGCAGTTGGTAGCTCATCAAGCGGCTCAGGCTGAGCATTTGAGCACGCCGCCGCCAACACTGCATGTCGCGGGCCGCGGCCGTCCCGAGCAGTATCGATCGATCACATCCCGCCTTGGCATCGAGCATCTGATCATGTTTCACGGCCCACAAGAGGATCTCCACCGGTGGTATCGCGCGGCCGACCTGATGGTGCTTCCGACTGCCTACGACCCGTGTTCCAACGCGACGCTTGAGGCGCTTGCCTGTGGCTGCCCGGTCATCACAACGACTACCAACGGAGCCTCCGAGGCCATTTCGATCTCCGAAGCTGGCCTAGTGCTTGATGCGACATGCCCTGACCACGACCTCGTGACGACATGGTTGCAATCGCATCAGGACCCCATGTCGCGGCGGCGCATCGCCGAGTCCATGGCGAACTGGACGCAAGAGCGAGAACAGGCGGCCTACGAGTCGCTCTTTGCGGAATTGACGCAACCATGAGCGATCAAGGCCGGCCATCACCACTTCCCGTGTCCGTGTGCCTGCTCGTGAAGAACGAGCTCCATCGCTTGCCGCGCACACTCGCGCCGCTCGTCAACTTCGCCGAACTGATTGTGCTCGACTCAGGTAGCACCGATGGGTCGGTGGCGTACGCGCGCGACCACGGATGCGTCGTGCATGAGTCCGAGTGGCACGGGTTTGGCGCCATGCGGACGAAGTTGTTCGAACTGGCAACTCAGCCCTGGATTCTCTGGCTGGATGCTGACGAAGTCGTGACCGATGAATTGCTGTCGTCGCTGCGAACGCTGTTCGAGACCGAGCCCGCAGCGGACGCGTACGAGGTCAATCGCATGGTGCACTTCCAGCAAAGACGAATACGGCACGGCGACTGGTTCCCCGATTGGAACACCCGCCTGTTTCGCTCGACCTGCTGGGAGATGGACGAGCGGCCTGTCCATGAGGCCATTCGAATCACAGGCCGAATCGAGCGACTCGCAGGGTTGCTCGAGCACCATTCCTATCGAAACTGGGCCGATCGCCGCGAGCGAGCCCGCCGGTACGCCCAGCTCTGGGCCACCATGGAAGCCGCCCGCGGCCGACGGCCAAGGGTCGGCGAGGCAACACTTCGAACAGCGTGGCGGTTCATCCGCGGGTACATCCTTCGGTTGGGCTTTCTCGATGGCCTGCTCGGCCTCCGAGTCGCGCTCAGTGTGGCATCCGAGACACGCCTCAAATATCGCCTACTTGCTCAAGAAGCAGGGCATTGACGACTGCAGAACGTGCCGCCATTGGTGCGGAGGTCAAGAAGTTGGTTTCCTATAGACCGCTTGCCGAGATCCACAAAGCCGTGGGGAAGACCCGGATTGAGATGGCGAAGATGCTTGGCGTCGGACAGGCGAGTGTCTTCAAGTTGCAACCTGCCAGCGACATGTAGCACAGAATGCTGTGGCGAATTGTGCGGACGCTGGGTGGCGAACTCACGTTGGCGGTGACGGGCCCGGACGGGCGGTCGTGCATTCTTGATGCCCTTGGATCATGGGGTCGTGATCGAGCGCTAACCGACGATGGTGAGCAGCCATCCGCGGCCTGAGTGGTGGCGCCCGTCGCAACGGTACTACTGCCGTACCATCTGTGGCAGGAATGAGCACTGCAACACGGTCCACATCGGCTTTGCCGGCCACCATGCTCAGCGACATCAAAGTCGCGCACAGCATCTTCGCGATGCCGTTTGCGATATTGGCTGGCGTGATGGCGGCGTGGCCCCCGGAATCGTCCGAGATTGTGGCGGTGTCCGGCGGCGTGTTTGTCGGAGCGATCGTGCTGATCGCGGCGGCGATGGTGACGGCGCGGACGGCGGCGATGTTGAGCAATCGAATTCTGGACCGTGCGATCGATGCGCGGAATCCGCGGACCGCTTCGCGGCCGCTTGCGTCTGGGGCGGCGGCGGTGTCGAACTACGTGTTCGTGTTGGTGGCGATGGCGGTGCTTTTCGTCGGCATCGCGTCCCTCTTCTGGTTCATGCTCGGCAACCCGTGGCCGCTCATGCTCTCGGTGCCGGTGCTGGCATGGGTGTGCGCCTACGGCGTGTTCAAACGATTCACGGCCTGGTGTCATCTGTGGCTTGGCGCCTCGCTGGCGCTGAGTGTGCCGGCCGCGGCGGTGGCAGTCAATCCGGCGGCTGTGCTGGCGGAACCGTCGCTCTGGTTGCTGGCAGGCATGGTGCTGTGCTGGGTGGCGGGGTTCGATGTGATCTATGCGCTGCAGGATGTTGACGTTGATCGCTCGGAGGGGCTGCATTCAATGCCGTCGCGGCTGGGCGTGAGCGGCGCGTTGTGGGTGAGCCGGGCGTTCCATCTCGCCGCTGTGGCACTGCTTGTAGTGGTGTGGTGGGTGGATCCGCGGTTTGAGTGGACCTTTCTGGTCGGGGTCGTTGCCGTGGCGGCGCTGCTGATTGTGGAGCACGCCACAGTGCGGCGGTGGGGGACCTCCCGCATGGCGCTGACGTTCTTTACGCTCAATGGCGTCGTGTCCTGCATCCTTGGAGCCGCAGGAATCGTGGATGTGTTGGTGGGGATCGATCTCACAACCTGATGACGCTCAGGGCCCCCGCGGGCTCGCGATCAGCAAGGTGCAGTGGTCGCCGAGTTCCAGCGTGGCCGCGTCCATGGCGGCCGGCAGCAAGAGCGTCGTGCCACGTGTCACTCGTGTGCCTCCGATTGGTGTCGTGATGTGGGCGCCGCCGCCGAGGCACATGACAACGGCGGGGGCGTTGGACAACGACGTTCGCCATGTGGCGGACTGAGCCGCATCGATGCGCCGCATGGTGAACCATGGCGTGTTGGCCAGCGGTGTCTCGGTGATGCCTTCGGGCAGCACGTCGGGCGGCAACACTTCCGGAGGTGGCGGCGTGATGAAGTTGATGCAGGCGAGTGATTCGGCGACGTGCATGGTGCGACCGGCGCGTCCCCAGTCCCACAGGCGGAAAGTGGTGTCGCTGGTGGTTTGGACTTCGGCGACCAGCACGCCAGCACCCAGCGCGTGACAAGTGCCGCTGGGAAGATCGTGACAGGCGCCCACCGTGGCGTCGCGCCACTGCAAGACGTCGGTGAGCGTCCCGCCGTCCAGGACAGCTTGCATTCTGCTTGGGTTCGTGCCGGGCACCACGCCCGCCCAGATGCGGCTTCCGGGAGCGGCGTCCATCACGACCCAGGCTTCGCTCTTGAGGTAGGCGCCTTCGTGGGTGTCGGCCCACGCCGTGTCGGGATGGACCTGCACCGAGAGGTTGTCGCAGGCGTCGAGGAACTTGATGAGCAGTGGGAATCGCCCTTGGGCGTTCAGTGGAACCGTTCCCATAATGTCGGTGTGATGGGTGTCCAGCAATTCCCGCAGCGTGGTCCCCGCCAGCGGACCCTCGGCGACGATGCTGCATGGGCCCTCGCCGGGGAGGTCTGCCAGTTCCCATGACTCGCCGATTGTCGCATCGGGTGGGAGATTCTTTCCCAGCGCTGCGAGCCGGCGACCGCCCCAGACCTTGGGAACGAGAATTGGCGTGAATTGGAGAGGCGTATCGATCATGGTTGGTACTTGCGGCTGACCCCCGAGGACGTAGGATAGGGATGTGATGAAGATAGTCTCACTGGCACTGATGGGCATGGTCGCCGCTGCGGCGAGCGGTGATGTCGTGATTCAGATGCCCGCCGTTTCGGCGGCATCGGTGCCCGCGGCCGCGGCACCAATAGACTCATCGCCGGCCTCAAGCGTGAGTCCACTCCAGCGGTTTGCCCGCGGCGAGCCGGCCAAGGACCGGGCCGGCAATGTCATCCAGTACTACGTGCTGCCAAGTGCCAACGTCGGCGGCGGTGGGTATGGCGGCTACGGATACGGAGGCTATGGATTCGGGTGGGGTGGGTTTGGCTGGGCGAGCTGGGATTGGGGCTACCCCTTCCTGATGTCACCCTGCTGCAACCCCTGTGAGTCACAGCAATCCTCCGGCTGGCGTGGCCGCGGCGTGTCGATCGGACTTTGACCGCTCGGCGGCAATCCGCCGATCACATACGCATACCGGTGCACTGCACCTCGAAGACGACATGCCCGTCCACGAGGCCTTGCGCGTAGCAGGAGAATCGTCGCCGCTGGAACTTCTTCTCTTTGGCCAAGAGCACCAGCGTCTGGCCGGGCTCAACGGTGCCCCGAAAGACGCCGTCGTCAACCCGCGTGAATCCGAGGAAACTCGCGTTCTCGAAGTTCTGGCGGTATTGATACAAGATGCTGCTGATCTGCGCGGCCGCCTCGATCATGAGGACTCCGGGCAGCAGCGGGCGGCCCGGAACGTGCCCAGGCACCCAGAACTCATCATCTCGCACCTGCTTGATGCCGATGGCTTCCGTGGCCTCCTCGTTGATCCACACCACGCGATCGATCTGCCGCATGTCTCCACATTGGGGGAGCAACTTGTTGACCGCTTCGGGCGAAATGAATTCGCGGGTCGGATCGTGCGGCGTGATGTCGAAGAGTGGCGGAGTCATGGCGGCGGGCGGGCAGCATAGTCGGGATGTTTGCGGCGGCGGGACCAGCAGCGCGGCGCGTCCTCGCTCATCGCGTCCGCTGCACGACTGCCTCACCCCCGGCCCCAAAAATCACAAACGACCACCGGCGCGAGCCGGTGGTCGCAGTGCTACTGTCTGGTCGTGATCTGACCCTGGGGGTCAGTCCTCTCGCATGGACAGGACTTCCTTGCGGACGTCCTGCGCTGCGTTCTTGATGTCCTGCATGGCTTTGCGGACACGCGTTCCGGCGGCCTTGTTGCCTCCGCCGCACTTGGAAACATCGTCGGCGGCGCCTTCGATGAGGTTCTTGAGATTTTCATATGACTGCATTGACTGGAGTCCTTTGCCTTGTCCAAGGGCCCTCAACGCCGATCCCGTACTTCGGGTGGGCGGTGCCCGTCAATGGCGAGAGTATCGGTCATTCACCGCCGAATCCCTCGATATTGGGTCGGAGAGGCTCTATTATGGCAGTTTGTTCGGGTTTTGTGCGGGTTTTTGGTCAGATTTCGAGGGCCACAGCCGCGCCGATGCGGCTGTGCCATCGCTCGCGAACGGGCTCGCCCACGGCCTTGAGAAACCGCGTGACCTGTTCTGGGCAGGTGCCGACTGCGCGGGCCGGGTCGCACACATCTGACAAGTCGACGCCAGCAAACAGCGGATCGCCAGCCAAACGGGCGAGCAGATCATTCTCGCCCGCCCCCGACTTGATGCGGTCGGCGGCGGCGAGGGCATGCTGCCGCACAACCTCATGGGCCTCTTGGCGGTCGGCGCCCTGTTTGACGGCCGCCATCATGATGTCCTCGGTCGCCATGAAGGGCAGTTCGGCTTGGAGACGCGCCGTGACGATGGCCGGCCGGACAATGAGCCCGTCGGCAACGTTCCGCATCACATCCAGCACCCCATCCAAGGCAAGAAAGGCCTCGGGAAGCACCAGCCTGCGGTTGGAGGAGTCATCCAGCGTGCGTTCTAGCCACTGCACCGAGGCGGTTTGCAGCGGTGCGGCGGCGAGGGTCATGACAAATCGAGCCATGCCGCAGGCCCGCTCGCACCGCATGGGATTGCGTTTGTAGGCCATGGCCGACGAGCCGACCTGGTCCGCTTCGAACGGTTCTTCCAGTTCCTTGACGCCAGCGAGCAGGCGGATGTCGGTCGCGCACTTGTGGACCGCCGCCGCGACGCCCGCCAGCGCGGCCAGTACCTGGGCATCGACCAGCCGTGGATACGTCTGTCCGGTGACCGGGAAGCGATCGTCCGGACTCCAGCCCATTCGCTCGGTGACCAGACGGTCGAGCCGCTCGACGGCGTCGCTGTCTTGGCCAAGGAGCGCCATGAAAGAGGCCTGCGAACCAGTGGCGCCCCGAACGCCGCGAAATCGCAGCGTGGCAAGGCGATGCTCAAGGTCTTCCAGCGCCAGCCACAGGTCCTGCGCCCACGTGGCGGCCCGCCGACCCACGGTGACAGGTTGTGCGGGCTGGTAGTGCGTGCCGCCGAGCGTTGGCAGATCCTTCCATGTGTCAGCGAAGTCGCACAGTGACAGCACGAGCCCGGCTGTCTTGGCGGCGATCAGTTCGATGGCTTCCCGCAGCAGGATGAGCTCGGTGTTGCAGTTGACGAACTGGCTCGTCGCGCCGAGGTGAATGATGCCCTTGGCTAGCGGAATCTGATCGCCCCACGCATGGACGTGCGCCATCACATCATGGCGAAGCGACCGTTCATACGCGCGAGCGGCGTCAAAGTCGATGTCATCCAAGTGAGACCGCATGGCCTCGATCTGTGCTTCCGTGACGTCCAGCCCGACGTCACGCTCGGACTCTGCAAGGGCCAGCCAAAGCCGTCGCCACGTGCCGAACTTCCGCTGATCCGACCAGATTGATTGCATCTGGGCAGAGGCATACCGAGTGGAGAGGGGCGATCGGTAGGTGGAGGCGGCGGTGCTCAAGCGACGCATGATACCGCTGCGGGCGTATCCTCGGCACCACGATGGCACGGGTTCCAGCATGTATCACGGTGATCGAGGCGGTGGGCTATCTGGCCGTGTGGGCCGGCTTGTATGCCGTTGGGTGTGTGCTCTTCGTGTGCGGTGTCCTGGGCGTCTCGGTTCAGTGGCGTCCATTGGCGATTGCCATGTTGGTCACGACCGGCACCTACCTCTTGGATCGGCTCGGCGGATGGTCGGCGCGGCCGGACCGCGCGGATCTCGCCTCGGTTCCGGCTCGCGTCCGCTTTCTCCGCCGGCGTATGCCCCGCCCACGGACGGTAGCGGTCGGACTGCTGGTGCTGGGGCTCGCGCTGGCCTCGACGGAAGGGTGGCTGGTCGTCGTGATGGTGCCGGCAGCGGTGGTGGGGATGATGGTCTACGGGCATCTTCCCCACGGCGGCCGCCTCAAGGATCGGCTGCTGCTGAAGAATGCTGCCGTGGCGGTGAGCATGACCGGTATGGCCGTCGTCTTGGTTCTTGCCGCGGCGGCTCCGATTGACCCGCTCGCCTGGTTCATCGCTGGCGGCCTGTTGCTGCTGCACGTGCTGGCCGGGGCCATGTTGTGTGATCTGGATGACCGGCAGGCCGATCTCCGACACGGCACCCGCACACTGCCCAATGCGGTGGGGCCCGCGGCGACGTGGTGGGTGGCCGACGTACTCGTCATTGCCGCGGGCGCGCTGGTGATGCTCTCGCACGCGCAAGGCTGGATCGACTCCCCCAATGCGGTGCCGCTGGCAATGCTCCCCGCAGCCGCCGTACTCCTCCTGCATCTTCTCCGCCCCAAGGCGGTCCGTGATCTGGTGGACCTGGCCTTCCCGGTCGCCGTCGTTCTGGCGATGTTCGCCCGCTGATTCTGGACACCCACACAACTTTCAAAATCCTTGATGTCAGCCCTCCAAAGGGGGTCAAAGGGTCCACTCTCACGAGAGTTCACTCCATCGCATCCCACCGAGGCCTTGTGTCAGGCCATGCCGGCCCCACGCGGGTCGCGACGAGCGGACGGCCTTGTCAACGGCGACCGATCGTGGGTTCGTTGCCGCTGCGGAGGCGGCGGAGGTTGCCGCGGTGCCGCCACAGGACCAGCGCGGACACGGCGATCGAGATGGCGATGGGGGGAAGCACGCGCGAGCCGATCTCGCCGCCGGTGAGGGTGTCCGGTGCCGGGGCCGCGAGCAGCAGGGCGATGGTGGCCAAGGGGACGAGGGCCGCCGCGACCATGCTCGCCAGAGAAACGATCCGGCACAGGCCGACTACCAGCACCCAGCCGCCGAAGGCGATGAGTGCTGGAATACCAAGCGTTGGCCAAAGCGCCAGCAAGGCGCCGAAGGCGGTCGCCACGCCCTTGCCCCCCCGAAACCGCAGGAAGATCGACGCCATGTGGCCTCCGAGCGCCGCCATGGCCACGGCCAGCCACAGCCAGAAGGTGCCTGCTGGAATCTCTACGGCCCAGTCCCCCAGCACGCCGCTGAGCCACCCTGCAAGAAGCACCGGAGCCGCGCCCTTTCCGAGGTCCAGCGTGAAGCACAGCAAGCCAAGTCGCTTGCCAAGGACACGACCGACATTCGTGGCCCCGATGTTGCCCGATCCGTGGGCCCTGATATCCACGCCGCGCGCACGCGCAATCAGTACGCCGAATGGAATGGATCCGAGCAGATACGCCCCAAAGATGAGGAAGTACCACGTCAACGCCGTGGCTCAACGGTGACATGGGCCGATGGGACCATCGCCGGGATGAGGAAGAACAGAAGCAGCCCCACACCCACACCCGTCAGCAGCGTCGACTCAAATACCGACACGACGATCCACGCGGTCAGCAGGGCCAGTGGCACGATCATGTATGGATCACGGCCCATGCGCAGTACCACCCGGGTCACGGCCACCGCCAATACGCCGACGAGCAGCGCCAGGCCGATCAGCCCCGTCGTAGCCGCCTGATAAATGTAGGAGGAGTGCGGATTGAATTGACCTTGGTCAATCGATATCTGGTTTGGGTCGCTGCTTCGCGAGAGCCCCGGGTGCCGCAACATTCCGGTGGACAACCCACCGAGTCCCCACCCCAGAACGGGCCGCGCTTCAATTACGTTGCGACCACCATTCCACGCTTTCAACCGGTAACTGACGGTGCCGCGATTGACCGCAATGTGTGACGAGTCATTGAGTTCATGGAGCGCTTGAACCGTGCGGCGAATGACCATGTTGGAACCGGTCGATCCAAGAAATGCCTCGTCGATGGTGGTGGAAGCCGCCAACCCGGTGACGGCAGCTGTGGCGATCAAGAACGTACGCCATCTCAGCGTGGGCGCCAGGGCAAAGAGCACCAGAACGCCGCCCACCGCCGCAATGGCCAGTGCGATCCAACAGCTCCGGGTCGCATTGAGCACGATCGCCATGATCGCAATCGCCGCGCCACCGACATGCCAAACGATTGAGGCTGCCCCGGGTTTGACTCCGATCAGCAGGTAGTGCCCAAGGAACGTGGCCGTGCAGATTAAGCCAGCGCTCCAGACCGACATGGAGGCAGCTGGTCGGTTTTGCCGCGTGGGGATGTCCGGATCGATCCAGCCAATGCCTTGAGCGATGATGACGGCCGCCACGATGGTGCCTCCGAGCAGGAATCCCGCCAACGCCTTCCGCCAGTGTCGCAGCACCGGCCATGCCGCAAATGGCACTCCTACGAAACGCAAAGCCCCGAGCTGGTCCGCACCGAACTCCGGGTTGGGCGACCACAACAGCGAGAGGCTCGCCAACGCCACCCACGCCACCAACAGCCATGCAATCGGGCTGCGTGGCACGCCCCACCAAGCGTAGTCAACCCGCCCGACCGAGGCTCTGAGAATGCCCCAAACGATGAGCGCGCCAAGCATCACTTCCTTGGCCCACGGAATCATGCCAAGCGGAAGCGTAAACGCCCACAACACCAGGAGAACCGTGTGGAACCGGTCGCCGAACGGATCTGCTGCGGCGGCGCGGGAAATATAGTCACCGGCGATCATGTCGCCTGGCGCGGTCTTCCGTTCGGCAGTCGTGCTGGCGTGCATTACGGCTCGGCGCGGAGTATAGAGTCCGGTTGCTGCTGCCATCGGTCGATGGCATGCAGCACATCACCCACCGCAATCCGCTCCATGCTGCATGCGTCGGCGCAGCGGTCGGCCATCAACGCTTCGGGAAGGAATGGTTCAGCGAGCAGTCGCTGCTCTTTCACCGACTCAATGAGCGTCAATCGGTGATCCGTCGGACCAAAGAGTGATACCACCGGCGTACCCATCGCGATGGCGATATGCCTCGGCCCTGTGTCGTTGGAGATCACCACTTCGGCGCCAGCAGCCATGGCTTTGAGGGCGCCGAGCGTTCCTTCTTGCGCTGCCAGATCAAGCACCGGACCGCTGCAGCTGCTGGCCACTTCGGCGGTCAGGATCCGCTCGTTCGGAGCGCCCGTAATGACCGCGGTCCATCCATATCGATCATGCAGGGTGTTGGCAACTGCAGCAAAACGATCTGCAGGCCATCGCTTGTCCGTTCGATTCGCGCCGGGGACCAGCAGCACCCACGCCGGCGGCGGGTCGGGCATGACGGCTGCTGCTTCCTGTCGATCATCCTCGGTCACGACCAGATCAGGCGCCGCGGCGGTGGTCGCCCCGATCAATCGGCAGTACTTATCGACCTCGGACATCGGGCTGGTGCGATCAGGTGGCGTGTGGGCATCACTGAGCAGCCATCCACGGCCGTCTCGCGCATAGCCCACACGCCGTTTTGCGTTCGAACACTTCGCGGCCAGTGCTGCACGAAAGCTTCCGGGCAGAATCAGAATGACGTCGGGACCCGTTGCCGACAACACGCGGCCCGCTCGCCATGGCCCGGCCAGACCACGTGGATCAATTGTCACGATCGCGTCGATGGCGGGGTGGCCACGCAACACCGCACTCAGGCCAGGACGCAGGGCGGCCGTCACGGTGGCATCGTCCGGGATCGCCGCTCGCAGCGCTCGCAGCGCCGGCGTCGCCATGCAGATATCGCCAATCCAGGTTGGCATGATGACTGTCACACGGCGCATGGCGGACCAGTCGATCATGGAGCGTCATCTTGCAAGATGATTGCCGCCGCGGCGTCGATCGAGGATGCCACCATGTCGGGCGCCGATTCGCCGGCCTGCGCGCCCAGCAGAATAGTGCGGCACCCGGCGGCGCGGCCCGCGGCGATGTCGCGATCTTGATCGCCGATCATCCACGAGCGGCTCAGGTCGAGCCCGTGCCGACGTGCCGCTTCGATCAGCATTCCTGGTGCCGGCTTCCGCCACGGATGCTCGCCGGTGTACTTCGGCACCTTGCCCGCAGGATGCCATGGGCACCAGATCCAGTCGAGAATCTGCACCTCACCCAGAAGTTCTGCCGTGCGCCGATGCACCGCCCGCACCGCACTTTCGTCGTAGCAGCCGCGGGCCACGCCCCCTTGATTGGTGATGACAATCAGGGGCCATCCGCCTGCATGCAGCCTGGCCAAAGCCGCTGCGACGCCCGGCATCAAGACGACGTCGTCCGGGTCACCGAGATCGCCGTCGTTCTGGATCAGCGTATTGTCGCGATCGAGAAAGATGGCAGGCCGCTCGCTCATCGCACCATCTCCGTCGGTCGAATCACGATGTCCGACACACAGACATGGGGCGGCGCCTCGACGGCGAAACACACGGCGTCAGCGACATCGTCGGGCGTGAGCGGGTGGCGCATCGAGCGGTAGTAGGCTTCCGTACGTTCCCGCGTGTCTGCATCGCGAATGCTGTCGGTGAGTTCCGTTGCCACGGCGCCCGGCGCGATCGTGGTGACGCGAATGGGCGGACCGCCGTGTTTCATCTCCGCAGCCAGTTCCGCTCGAAGTCCTTCGCTGAGGGCGTCGAGGGCTGACTTGCTTGCCGAATAAACGGCAGCGCCGGGAAAGACGTTGCGGCCGGCGACAGATGAAATATTCACAATATGACCTCGTTGGCGGGCCCGCATGCCCGGCAACACTGCCTCGATGGCATGCAGGGCACCAAGCACATTCACGTCGATCGTGGCCCGCCAGTCGTCGCTGGCACCCACGCTCATCGGCGAGATTGGCATGATGCCGGCGTTGTTGACCAGCAGCGTGGCACCGCCAAGTTGATCTGCGGCGGCGACGGCCGACGCCACGTCAGCAGCGTTTCGGACATCCCCCGAAACAACGGCGTGCTCACCCTGAATTGATGCCGCAGTGTCATCCAGTGCCTTGCGGCCTCTGCCAAATAGCACGACGCCGTATCCAGTTCCAGCCAGTCGCAGGGCCACGGCTCGGCCGATACCGCTGCCAGCGCCGGTCACGACCGCGACACGCTTCTTGTTGATCTCACTACCTGTCATTCAACGGGGGCTCCCTGATCGGTTCGGGGGGCTATCGTACGGGGCATGAACGCCACCGACTCGAAAGACCGATCCGAATCAGATCTCGTCGCGGCACGCAGGGCGAAATTGAAGCGTTGGCAGGACGATCTTGGCCTCGATCCATGGGGGGGTCGTGTTGATGGGCTGATCTCACTGTCAGAAGCCAGGTCCCTCTTCGATGAGGCCGCTGCGGATGCAGTGGATGCAGATCCGCCACCCGCCGACGATCCCCGCCCCAAGGCCACTGTCTCCGGCCGAGTGGTGCAGCATCGGGCGATGGGCAAGCTCTGCTTCATGGTGCTCCGTGATGACACTGGCGACTTGCAAGTGTCCTGTTCCAAGGCCGACCTCGAAGCGGCCTCCTTCAAACTCGCCTCCAAGATTGATTATGGCGACATCGTCGTAGCGGCCGGGCCCGTCGGTCGCACCAAACGCGGCGAGATCTGCATCTGGGCCGACCGATTTGAAGTGCATTGCAAATCGCTGGCGCCGCCGCCTGAGAAGTTCCATGGGCTCACCGATGCCGAGCAGCGGTATCGCCGGCGGTACGTCGATATGTACGCCAACACGGAGACGATGGAGACCTTTCATCGACGCTCCGAAATCGTGTCCGCAACGCGCCGGTTCATGGAGCGGCACGGGTTCATTGAAGTCGAGACGCCGATGATGCAGGCCGTCGCCGGCGGCGCTGCGGCGCGGCCGTTTGCGACGCATCACAACGCGCTGGACATCGATCTCTATCTGCGAATCGCGCCAGAGTTGTATCTCAAGCGTCTGCTGGTCGGCGGCATGCGGAAGGTCTTCGAAATCAATCGCAACTTCCGCAACGAGGGCGTTGATCGGCGGCACAACCCCGAGTTCACGATGATGGAGGCCTATCAGGCCTTTGGCGACCGTGAATCCGTCATGCAGTTGACCGAGTCGCTGCTTCGAGAACTTGCGGGCGGTGTGTTGTCATACGGTGATTTGGAGATCGAGTACGACAAGCCGTTCGATCGCATCACCTATGGCGAACTGTTTGACAGAACGCACAACTGCGACATGTCGGATGAAGCGGCGGTTCGCGCCCTCGCAGCGACGCGGGGTGTGGAGGACGCCTCGTCGCGTCATCATTGGTTGCTGGTCGAGGCGCTCTTCGATGAGGCCGAGGCTGCGATCGATCCGGCGCGGCCGACGTGGGTCACCGACTTCCCAGCGGCGACTTCCCCGCTCACGCGACCCCACACCGACAACCCAGACATTGCGTGGCGGGCCGAGTTGTTCATCGGCGGCATGGAACTCGGCAATTTCTACACCGAACTGAACGATCCGGATATCCAGCGGGCCCGCTTCACCGAGCAACTTGCCGGGATCAAGGATGACGAGGCAGCCTTCCGCGCGCTCGACGAAGACTTCCTCGACGCCCTGCTGGTGGGCATGCCGCCGGCGGGCGGCTTTGGTATCGGGATCGATCGAGTGGTCATGTTGATGACCAATCAGACCAGCATCCGCGACGTCATCCTGTTTCCACTTCTTCGGCCAGACGGCGGTGCCGAGTGATACTCGCCCCGCTGTTGTGCGTGTGCGTGGCGGCGCCGGCGGACATCGATGAGTGGTATTCGATCAGTCTGGCCGGAACGCCCGCAGGATGGGCCCACGCGGTGGAGACAATCAGGGGCGACATTCGCACGGTGAGCAGCCACGAATCCATGACGATTGGCCGCGCCGGCGTGGAAGTGACGGTGCAGGCGAGCACGACGTGGACGGACTATATGGATGGCAGGCCGATTTCGATGGCGTGGTCGCAGGAGATGGGCGGACCGCCAGTCCGAACGATCTGGACGTTCAAGGGCGATGTGGTCGTCGTGACCTCCGAACAGGGACAGCGGACGTCCACCCACGAGCAGCCGGCCCCAAGTGTGGGATGGCTGACCCCTGCGGCCACCAGTGAACTGCTTCAGCAGCGGGCCGAGGCGGGCGCGACCGAAGTGAGTTGGCGGACGCTCATTCCCGACCTTGGACTGAGCCCGGTGGTGCAGACACTGACCCGCATCGGTGTCGAGACCATTGAAGTACGCGGCCGCATGCTGGAGGTCAGCAAGTGGCGGGTGCAGACCGAGGGGCTTCCTGTTCGCATGGAAACCTGGTTCTCAAAGGACTGGCGGCCCGTGGTCACCATGATGCAGGCACCCTTCGGCGAGATTCGATCGGTCCTGACCGACCAGGCCACCGCCCTGCGGGCGAGCGGCGAGTCGGCCCCCGAGTTGTTCATGTCGCTCTTCATCTCACCGGAGGGCACGCTGGGAAGTCAATTGGATGCCACCCGCGCGTTCATGCGGCTGCGGACCCGAGACGGGACGCCGCTGAATCTTCCAGCAAGCGGCGGCCAGACCATTGCCGGTCTCGACGGGGACTCGGTGCTGATACTGGTCGAGCGGGATGCTTCGTTGCCTGCTCAACGGGGCGGTGGCAGCGACGTGGCCTACCGAGCGGCATCCCTGATGATTGACGCTGACGACCAGCAGATTCGTGACTTGGCCGCATCCGCTACAGCATCGCTGGATCCGGACGCGTCGGTTGCTGCGCGGGCAGAGGCGGCCAGACGGGCGGTCGCTCGATGGATCACGCAGAAGGGTCTCCAGACGGCATTCGCAACCGCTTCCGAAACCGTTCGCAATCGGCAGGGTGATTGTTCCGAGCATGGTGTGCTGCTCGCCGCTGTACTTCGAGCCGATGGCATTCCTTCGCGGGTGGCCTCTGGTCTGGTCTGGATGGATCGCATCGAGTCATTCGGGTGGCACATGTGGACGCAGGCGTTGATCGATGGGGCCTGGGTTGACCTTGACGCGACGCTTCCGGTGCCATTTACGGTCGGGCACATTCTGGTCGCGACGTCTTCGCTTGAGGATGGTGATGGCCAGCGGCAGTTGATGGCGCTGCTCGGCCTGCTGGGCAATCTTGATATCGAGATTGTCCGGGTTGATCGATGAACGAGCTGCCCCCGCGGCCGGAGGATGGACACAAGGGAACGTTTGGCACCGTCGGCATTGTGGGCGGGCAGGACACGGATGCGGTCACGATGCTGGGCGCGCCCGCACTCGCTGCGCGGGCTGCGCTGCGGATCGGTTGCGGGCGGGTGATGATTGCCTCGCCGAAGTCGATCATGGAAGGCGTGCTTGGGGGGTGTCTCTCGGCGACGGGGCGCGCATTGCCCCAACAAGACGACGGCGCCCTCTCGGCTGGGGCCGTCGAGGTTGTGGCGTCATTGGACGCCGAGGTGCAGGCGATGGCAGTTGGGCCGGGGCTGGGTCAATCGGCAGCGGCCGCCGCCCTCGTGGAGCGGCTCCTTTTGACTGCAGGACCGCCATTGGTGCTCGATGCCGATGCGATTCACATTGTTGCCGCAGGGAACACGCCCCGCGGGTGGGCTCGGGATGTGGTCGTGACGCCGCACCCTGGCGAATGCGCTGTACTGGCCAGCGTGTTGGGGCTTCCGACGCCCGAGTCCGACGACCAAAGCCGCCGCGAGACGGCGCTGGCGATCTCGGACCGGCTCGCAGCGGGCGTCGTCCTCAAGGGATCGGGCACCGTTGTGGCCTATGGCGGCGAGGTCTGGACGGCTCAGGAGGGTGGCGTTGAACTGGCGATTCCGGGTAGCGGCGATGTCTTGACCGGTGTGTTGGCCGGGATCCTGGCCCAACTGGCTCGATTTGGCACCCCTCTTGATGTGGCTGCCGCGGCGAGGATGGCGGTCACCACGCATGCCCGGGCGGGCGAGCGGTGGCGGCGTGCCCACGGCAGCCGCGGGCTGCTCGCCGAAGAACTCGCAGACCTCGTATTCTGGTCGGAATGAGTACGTCCATCGAACCCGGCCAAGCGCTTTCGGCAGAGCCATTCCTGCTGGTGAATCCGCAGCTCGGCACCAGTCGGGGCGGCGGCACGTATTTGCGGTGTCTACTCCGCAACGCCAGCGGGCAGGTGTCGGGACGGGGCTGGTCATTTGACGCCGCGCGGCTTCATCAACTGAAGGATGCCCGGACGGTTTCAATTGACGGGCAGGTCGTCGAGTGGCAAGGATCTCCACAGATCAACATTGAGTCGATTGAGTCCTTTGAAGCCGATCGCAACACGCTGATGGCACTCATGCCGGTGACCACGGGTGACATTCAGGCCATGTTCGGCGAGGTCGCAGTGCTGCTGCGGCGGCTTGAGGACCCGGCGCTTCGGGGGCTGGCCGAAGCCTTTCTCGACGATGAACCACTCATGGAGCGGTTCCGAGAAGCGCCCGCCGGCGTGAGCAAGCACCATGCCTGCATTGGCGGGCTGCTTGAGCACACGCTACAGGTGATGCGTCTGGCCGATGCGGTGATCGGGACCTATCGCAGCACCGACATCCCGCTCGATCATGATGTCGTCATGCTGGCGGCCTTCCTGCACGATCTGGGAAAGACCGAAGAACTCGACTGGACCAGCGGCTTCTCGTACACCGAAGACGGCACCTTGGTCGGGCACATCGTCCGCGGCGCCATCATGCTCGAGGAGAAGGCCTCAGAAGCGGAATTGGCGGGAAGCAGTCCCGTTCCCGCTGCGGCGTTGCGGCATCTGCAGCATCTCATCCTGAGCCACCACGAAAAGCCCGAATATGGTGCCGCCAAGCGTCCAATGACGCTCGAAGCGCAGGTGCTGTGCATGGTTGACCGGCTTGATGCCACGCTCAATCTGGTTGACTGATCGTGATTTTGGGGGCTGGGCACCTACAATGGGTCCCCATATGACCACCACGCCACGCATCCTGCTGGGAATACCCGTCTTCAACGAGGCCAAGTATGTGGCCGATGTGCTTGGCGAGGTCCGCCGGCATGCCAATGAGATCCTGGTGATCGATGATGGATCGACCGACGACACACCGCTGCTGTTGGCTCGGCAACAGGTGGAGGTCATTCGGCACGCCACGAATCGTGGATACGGTCGGTCCATGCAGGACATGCTGCGGTGGGCCGACTTTGATGGCTATGACTGGCTCATCACGATGGATTGCGATTTACAGCATGAGCCCGCCGCCATTCCTGACTTTCGGGCGGCCATCGCTCGAGATGACTGCGACGTGCTGTCGGGCAGTCGCTACCTCCATGTGGGCCATGACGATGATGCCCCGCCGCCCGAGCGGCAAGCCATCAATGCGGCCATGACGCAGACGCTCAACAACCGGTTCGGCCTTCGGTTGACCGATGCGTTCTGTGGATTCAAGGCCTATCGCGTTGCAGCATGTCGGTCGTTGACACTGGACGTCGACGGATACGACTTCCCCATGCAGTTCTGGGTGCAGGCGGCCCATCATGGTCTGCGGATCAGCGAGTTGCCGGTCAGGTTGATTTACAACGACCCGGACCGGACCTTTGGGGGGCCGCTTTCCGATGCGACCCATCGCCGGGCCTTGTATGAGGCGACGCTGGAGCGATCCGCGCGAGCGTGCAGGATGCCGGAGCCGCTGGCCGGTGTGTGAGATTCACGTGGAGCCAGCCGAGGCGATGGTGCGGCCAATTTCCGCATCGGAGGGCGTTCTCGCCACACGGCGGTTCTTCGGACTGCCCGTGGATGTGCCGATTGTGGCAACTGGACATCAGCCGCTCATGCCGCATGCAGGCATTGTGGCGAAGTACCAGCGGGCGCGGGCGGTGGCCGACGCCGCTGGCGGCCATGCCGTGAATCTGGTGATCGACACGGGCACCGAGCGTGTCGGAGAGCTCGATGTTCCGTGTGGACACCCACCCGATCAGCTCACGGTGACGAGGATCGCAATGCTCACCGAGCATGCGGGCATCCTCGCGTTTCGCCCCCCCGGAAGCCTTTGGCCCGCGAATGCCCGGGCCTGGCCGGATGGCGTGCTGGAGACGGTCGTGCCTGGTCTAGAGGCCATCGGTTCCGCGTGGGCGTCGTCCAGCGGAACGACCGCAGGCGAGCAGGCCGCGTCGGCGGTCGGGCATGTGTTGCGGCCCTATGCGGGCCAGTTCGATGTGGTTTTCGCCTCGCAGCTTCTGTGTAGCCCCATCGGCGAGCAGTTGCGATCCGCGATGCGATCTGACCCGCAGGGCTGCGTCAGCCACTACAACGAAGCGGTGGCCGAGTTCCCGGAGGCTGGGATTCGGCCCTTGGAAGTGGGGGCCCATTTGGAATTACCGTTGTGGCGCGTTGCGGGCGGCACCACCCGTCCAGCGCGGCAGCACGATCTCGAGAACTCCCCAGCGGAGTTGCTGCCGCGGGCATTGGTCACGACGGCGCTGGTGCGGGCAGCGGTGGCGGACCACTATGTGCATGGTCTCGGTGGTTGGTCCTATGACCGCGTCATGGAGCGGTGGATCAGCCGGTGGCTTGGATGGTCGTGCTGCCCACGCAGCCTCGCGACCGCCACGCTGAGATTGCCCGGCTGTAGCGACGACGACATCGAGCGAGCCCTGACCCGTCGACACCACACCCTACGGCGGCTTCGGCACGATCCGAGGGCGGCTGGCGGCAGCGGACTCTCCAGAGAGAAGGCCGCCTTGCTCGCCGCGGTCAACAGCGCCCCCGCGGGCACCGCCGCTCGGCAGTCGGCCTTCGGCCGCATGCACCAACAAATGGCTCAATCAGCCGATACCGCAGCCCTCGACCGGGCCACGGTCGAATTCGCCGCCGCCCGCCAATCTGCACCGATCGCAGCCCGTCGCACTTGGGCGGTCCAATTTGCGGCACCGCCGCGAGCAGCCTCCGCCCCGGCAGACGGTCTCCTGATCCCCTGCGGGCCGGCTCGATCCTGAGCAAGAGGGGCCAATGCGACCCCAATACCATTGATTTCATGAGTTTGGTGGGTGTCCGCAATTGCGTCTGCGCTAACGCATCTTCAGTCCGGCGGCCTCCCACCGATTGGTCACCGTGTCCCGGTCAGAGACTTCGATCACCGTTCCGCCGGGCCGCGTCGCGCGGGTCCAGACGCCGGCCGTATCGAAACTCAAGGCGGTGGGGAGGCCATCAGTGCCTGACCAACTCCAGCACCGGCGGCCCGGCAGCGTGGGGTCCCAACTGTCTCGGCGGTTGGTCACCCGGGGCGTCGAGGTGGATTCATCCCACACGTGCCACGCCACGTGATCGGGCGGCGAGTCGGTTGGAAGGTCCCACACCAGCCAACGCAGGGCCCGCGGAAGCCAAGGGTCCTGTGGGACCAGCGTCCACGTGTTCCGGGTGCCATGGGTGTCATCTTGCCTGATAACAAGCAGTTGGCCGCGCGGCACGCCCAGCGTGGCGGGCGCTCGAACGACGATTTCTTCTTGCACCGTTGGGGTGTCGCTAACGCGGCGGGTGACTGAATCGACCCAGATCTCGCGCTCCAGATCCCAGCTCACCCAGCATCGCTGAACCCGGTCCGAATAGGTGTGGGTGTCTGGGTTCTCAACGAAGCGGAGGTGGCTCGTGACGAGCAGGCCTTCTTCTTGGTCTGCTGGCGTCTTGCCGGCGGATCGGCCGCGGACCGCGCTGCGGGGCGCCGCTTCGACCTGTAACGTGCCGAAGGCCAATTCGCCGTAATTCTCGGCGTTGGGGTTGTAGATTCGGAGGACATCACCCTGCCCAACAAGAGAGCGCAAATCGCTTTCAGTAATGGACTTGAGGAATATTTTCCCTGCTTGGAGGGCTGAGCCCAGGTCAGCATCGTCGTTGGCGCGGTCTAGGAGGCGGACCGAGCCAAACGTCGCGGCAAGGGCCTCGCCCCGGTCGGAATCGGCTGTTCGGACGGCACTCAGGATCAGGCACCGGCCCAGCGTTTGGGGTGCCACGAGCCATCCGAGCGTCACGTCCTGCCCGGCTTGGGTTGATTCCGTGAACCAGATAGAGGCGACTGGCCGGCCGTCCTGCCCCACGGTCCCCACGATCTCGCTGTCAGCCAGTGGCCGATTGGGCAATCGCTCCTTCAGGACCGCCCGGAGGCAGGCCGCGGCAGTCGCCCCAGTGACTTCCTGAGATTCGATTCTCAGGCTCCAAGTGGGTGTCGCTCGGCCGTCACGGATCAGGAAGTGCGAGCCGCCCTCACCCGGTCGCTGGACAATTGTCGGGTTGGGAGGCAGGTCCAGGCTGACGCCGAGCTCGTCGCTGACCAGTCGATCCCCCATCGAGTTGGCCATCAACAGGGCGAAAAGGAGTGGGATGGTGGTCATTGGCAAGCCTCGTAGAAGATGCGATTCCGAGGAAAGGGGCCTCCTCGACCCCTTGACAGTGGGTTGGTGGAGCCTATCATCGCCGTTTCGCGCGTGGTCGGTGGACTGCTCGCATTGTGTTGAAACCTTTGAGAGGACATGGCGGGGCCGCTGTCGCAGCGGGCTGCCTGTGAGTTGAGCATGAAGATCCGCATCCGAATGGAAGCCTACGACCATCAGGCGCTCGATGCGTCCGCCCGCGAGATCGTTGATCACGCCAAGCGGACCGGCGCGCGTGTCAGTGGTCCGGTGCCGCTGCCCACGCGGCGTGAGATCTACACAGTCAACCGTTCGACGTTCGTCAACAAGAAGTCGCGCGAGCAGTTCGAGATCCGGACACACAAGCGCATCATCGATATCTCCGAGCCGACCCCCAGCACCGTCGATGCGCTCAATCGCCTCGTTGTGCCCGCCGGCGTCTTCGTGAAGATCAAGGCCTGAGCAGGACGGATTTGAAGATGACACAGGCACTGCTCGGAACCAAACTTGGAATGACCCGCTGGTTCATGGAAGACGGCACAAACGTGCCGGTCACTGTGATTCAAGCTGGCCCGTGTGTCGTGACGCAGGTCAAGACCGTCGACACCGACGGCTATGACGCCGTGCAGATCGGCTATGACGACATCAAGCCCCGCCGCAGCACCATGCCTGTGATCGGTCATGATCACAAGGCCGGCAGCGGCCCGCTGAGAACCCACCGCGAGTTCCGGGGCGAGGCCGATGTTGAACTCGGCAACACATTGAACGTCAGCGTGTTTGAGGACGTGATGTTTGTGGATGTTCTCGGCCGCAGCAAGGGCAAGGGCTTCCAGGGCGGCATGAAACGCCACCACTTCCGGGGTCTCGAAGCCTCGCACGGCGTCAAGCGTCGGCATCGCTCCCCAGGCTCGATCAACGGTCATGCCACCAACCTTGGCACCGGCCCCAAGATCAAGAAGGGCAAGCGGATGGCTGGTCACATGGGCGACGTCAATGTGACCAACCGATCGATGAAGGTCATCTCGATCGATACAGACAAGAATCTCATCATGGTCAAGGGCACCGTGCCCGGCCCCGTCGGCGCTTCTGTCATGGTTCGTGCCGCCGTTCGCATCAACAAACAAAAAGCGAGGGTTGCCAAGGCGGGCTGATGCTCGCCAATAACTGGAGCACGCCACTGCGGCTGGCTTCGGACAACCCGAAACAAACGCCGAGTCGCGTTTCTACCTCCCACCCCCGAAGGCCGCAAGGAACCACGGGTGGGGCCACCTGAAAGGGTGATCCGAAGCATGCGGAGGAGAGTCAGGCGAAACCGGTCTTCGGACCACAGGTGTACACAAGATGATTGATCTACCCGTACTGGACAAATCAGGCAAGCAGGTTGACACCCTTGCCATCGACGAAGCCGCCCTCGGCAACGAGGTCCGCCCCGACCTGCTGAAGCAGGCCTACGTCATGTACCACGCCAACCGTCGTCAGGGCTCGGCCCGGACGAAGAGTCGCGGCATGGTTGAAGGATCGACTCGCAAGTTGTATCGCCAGAAGGGCACAGGCAACGCCCGGGTCGGCAATGCTCGCACGGTCATTCGCAAGGGCGGCGGCGTTGCGTTTGCCAAGACCAGAATGACCGAAACGTTTCGCAAACGAATGCCCACCGCCATGCGGCGTCTGGCCAATCGCAATGCCATGCTCGCCAAACTCGTGGACGGTGAAGTGAAGTGTGTCGATGTCTTGGACTTCGACTCGCCTCGCACCGCCGACATGAAGGGCGTGCTTGCTTCGTGCGGCGTGAATCGTACGTGTCTGGTGGCCTTGAACGCCGAGAACCGCAACGCGGCACTTTCGGCCAGAAATCTCGAGCACGTCGACATTATTCGCATCGACCAACTCAACGTGTTTGAATTGCTCAACCACCGATTCCTGCTGGTCGACCGAGCTTCGCTGCAGGCGTGGCTCGACAGTTGCAGCGGCGACAAGGAGGCGGCCTGATGCGAGCAACCGACGTGATTCGCCGTCCGATCGTGACCGAGAAATCCACTTGGGAGGCTTCGGAGCACAATCGATATGTATTTGAAGTCGACCGGACGGCGTGCAAGCCGACCGTTCAGTCCGCCGTCGAAGAACTCTATGACGTGCGGGTGTTATCCGTGGCGATTCAGAACCGCAAGGGTCAGATGCGTCGCAACAAGTTCGGTCAGTGGAAGACCAAGGCTATCAAGCGGGCGATCGTCAAGATCCATGCCGACGACAGAATTGAGTTGATCTGAGCCCCTCAGGATACGAACCATGCCTATTCGCAAGTACAAGCCAACGACCCCTGGACGACGCGGCGCCTCCGTGAATGTTCACGCCGAGGTCACCAAGCATGCGCCCGAGAAGTCGCTGCTCCGCCCGCTCAACAAGAAGGGTGGTCGCAACAACCAGGGCAAGATCACCGTGCAGGGACGTGGTGGTGGTCACAAACGCCGGTATCGCGTGATCGACTTCAAGCGAACCAAGGACGACATGGTCGCCACGATTGTCGGCATCGAGTACGACCCGAATCGCTCGTGCCACATCGCCCTGCTGGAGTACGAAGATGGCACCCGCCGGTACATTCTCGCCCCGGTTGGCATCAGCCCCGGTGGCACGGTGCTCAGCAGCGAAACCAGTATCGAGCCGAACCCTGGCTGCTGCATGCCCATCGAGTTCATCCCGACCGGGCTGACGCTGCACGCGGTGGAGTTTGAGCCGGGCAAAGGCGCCAAGATCTGCCGCTCGGCGGGCGTTGGTGCGAGATTGACAAACAAGGAAGGTCAGTGGGCCACGCTGGTATTGCCTTCGGGCGAACTCCGGCAGGTGTCCATTCGGTGCCGGGCGACGATCGGACAGGTCGGAAACACCGACCACCAACTGGTGAAGTTGGGGAAGGCCGGACGCAATCGCTGGCTCGGACGCCGGCCGAAGGTTCGAGGCATGGCGATGAGCCATCACGACCATCCGCTCGGCGGTGGTGAGGGACGCAGCAAGGGTGGCCGCGAGCCAGCCAGCGCGTCAGGAACGAAATCAAAGGGCGGACGCACGCGGCAACGCGGCAAGGCGTCCGATGCACGCATTCTGCGGCGACGCAAGAGCCGGCGGTACGGCCAGCTGAAGCTCTGACGGAGGTATCGAGATGGGACGCTCACTCAAGAAAGGCCCGTACGTAGACGAGAAGCTCTACGGCAAGGTCATGGCGCAGTCGGAGGCTGGCAAGACCAAGCGACCGATCAAGACATGGGCTCGCGCCTGCACGATCGTGCCGGAGTTTGTCGGGCACACCTTCCAGGTGCACAACGGCCGCCACTTCAATGACGTCTTCGTGACTGAGGACATGGTCGGGCACAAACTCGGTGAGTTCTCCATCACTCGGAGCTTCCGCGGCCACACGAACAAGAAGGAGGGTCTGAAGTCCGGCAATTGACCGGCTCATCAGGCATCCAGCCATGACACATCAAGCAAGTCATCGATTTGCCCGCATCGCGCCCCGCAAGGCGCGTCTTGTGGCGGACCTGATCCGCGGCATGCGAATCGATGAAGCCATGAACGAGTTGCAATTCTCCAAGAAACGAGCGGCTTGGTATCTCAAGTCGGTTCTCAAGAGCGCGATTGCCAATGCCGAGGAACGGGACGCGGATGTCTCAGCCCTCTTCATTTCCGAGTCGCGGGTCGATGAGGGACCGACGATCAAGAGATTCCAGCCCAAAGACCGTGGTCGGGCTCATCCGATTCACAAGCGGACGTGCCACCTGCACATCGTCCTGAACGAGAGAGGCTGATCGATGGGACAAAAGGTTCATCCATTCGGATTCCGAGTCGGCGTCACCGAGGCGCACAAATCACGCTGGTACGCGCCGAAGGCGCTCTTCGCCGAATTGTTGGTTGAGGATTACAAGATCCGCGAGTTCGTGGACAAGCGACTCAACCGCACGCCGCCCTTCGCTGCCGTCTCGGATATCTATCTCGAGCGGACACGAGAGGAATTGACGGTCATCGTCAAGACGGCCCGGCCGGGCCTCGTGATCGGCCCCAAGGGTGTTGAGATCGACCAGCTCTCCGCCGATCTTCAGGTCATGACCGGCCGCAAGGTGTCGGTGAAGATCGTCGAGATCCGCAGCCCCGATACCAGCGCGATGCTGGTGGCCGAGGCGATCGCAGAGCAGATGAAGAAGCGTTCCAACTTCCGCCGCCTGCTCAAGCAGCGGTGCGAGTCGGCGATGCAGGCGGGGGCCAAAGGTGTTCGCATTCAAGTCTCCGGCCGTCTCGGTGGTGCCGAGATGTCCCGGAAGTTCGTCACGCGCGAGGGCTCGATTCCGCTTTCGACGCTTCAGGCGAATGTGGACTACGCGAGCGTGACGAGCTTTACCACCTACGGCGCGATCGGCGTCAAGGTCTGGATCTACAAGGGCATGTTCACCGACGGCGAAGAGGATCAAACCGAATCGAAAGCCGCCGGTGCTCGTGCACGTGCGAGAGGTCGACGCTGAGCCCTGCTCGGCTTGAGGAGAACGTCCGATGCCACGGATGCCAAAACGAGTCAAGTTCCGCAAGCAGATGCGCGGAAAGTTGCAGCCCAAGGCAAGCCGTGCCAACTACGTCGCGTTCGGCGAGTTTGGCCTGCAGGCCCTCGAGCCGCACTGGGTGAGTGCCCGGCAGATCGAGGCCGGGAGAATTGCAGCGCAGCATTTCCTTCGCCGCGAGGGCAAGGTGACCATTCGCGTCTTCCCCGATAAACCCATTTCGAAGAAGCCGCTTGAAACCCGGATGGGCAAGGGCAAGGCAGAGGTCGATTACTGGGCAGCCCGCGTGCGAGCCGGGACCATCCTGTACGAGATCTCCGGCGTTTCGGAGGACATGGCGAGACAGGCGATGGCGCGGGTTGCCTGCAAAATGCCAGTTCGATGCCGCTTTGTTGGAAAGAGGCTGTCGGTCTGATTGCGACCTGGAGACGAACACATGAAGCCATATGAAGTCAAAAAACTCGGAGATGACGAGATCGACATTGAGGTCGCAAGCCTCCGTCGTCGTCTCTTTGATCTTCGTTGCCAGATGGTGACGGAGAAGATTCAGAACACCGCGCAGTTTGGTCATGTCAAACGAGACATCGCCAGATTGCTTACCGAGAAGCGTTCGCGGCTGGTTGCCGCGACGCAGGAAGCCTGATCGGAGATCAATGACATGAGCCACCTCAAGGACATCACCGTCTCCGACACCGCACCACGCCGCATCGGCGTTGTGTCGGCCGCCAAACGTGACAAGTCGTGCCGTGTGTCGATTGACTACCTCTCGCGGCATCCCAAGTACGGCAAGTACATCCGACAGCGGACCGTGCTGCATGTGCATGATGAGGACAACGCGGCGAAGGTCGGCGATCGAGTGGAAATCGCCGAGTGTCGACCTATTTCAAAGACCAAGTCGTGGGTGCTGCTTCGCGTTATCGAGCAGGCCCCGGCCACCGAGTGACAGTAAGCGAGTACCAGAGATGATTCAAAAAGAATCCAGAATTGAAGTAGCCGACAACAGCGGCGCCAAGATCGTCAGCGTCATCGGCGTGCTTGGCGGGTCGACCGCCCGTGGTCGGCACTCCCGGCGGACGGCCGGCATCGGCGATCAGGTCGTGTGCTCGGTCAAGAAGTCGCTGCCAAATTCGGCAGTGAAGCAGGGCGATATTGTTCGGGCGGTCATCGTCCGCACGAAATACCCGACTCGCCGCCAGGACGGCTCATATGTGCGTTTCGATTCGAACGCATGTGTAGTGCTCAAGGAAGGCAACCCCGCCGGGACCCGGATCTTCGGCGCTGTTGCGAGAGAACTGCGAGAGAAGAACTACATGAAGATTGTCTCGCTCGCTTCGGAGGTCATCTGACAATGGCACGACATGTACGCAAAGGTGATTCCGTCGTGGTGACGGCTGGTAACGACCGAGGCATGGTCGGCGAGATCCTTCGGGTCATTCCCGATGAAGAGCGCGTCATCGTGCAGGGCGTCAATATTCGTGTGAAACATCTCAAACCGTCGCAGGCAAACCCCAAGGGCGGTCTGCTTCGCAAGGAGATGCCGATTCACATGAGCAATGTCAGTCCCGTGGTGGACGGGCGAGCCACTCGGGTGCGATTCGAGACGAAAGAGGATGGATCAAAGGTGCGGGTCGCCGTCCGTGGCGACAAGGAGTTGTCGGTACTGAGAGGACCGAAGCAGGGCTGAAGCCGTGCAAGGAGTAGTGATTGAACATGGTTGCTGAAATAATGACACAACCGAGGCTCCTCGCCCAGTACCGCGATGTCGTGGTGCCGAAGCTGGCCAGCGAGTTCTCGCTCAAGAATCCGAATCAATTGCCGCGGATGAGCAAGGTGCTCGTCAATTCGGGCATTGGCCGCTTTTTGGAAAACCAGAAGCTCAAGCCCGAGATCCGCGACACCGTGATTGACACGCTCACGACGATCACCGGCCAGAAGCCCATCATGGTGCTCGCCAAGCGTTCGGTCGCGAACTTCAAGGTGCGTGAGGGCGCCCCGTCCGCCTTTGTGGTGACCCTCCGAGGTGATCGGATGTGGCACTTTGTAGATCGTCTCATCAATTTGGCGATGCCTCGAATCAAGGACTTCCGCGGCGTGAAGGACACGGCCTTTGACAACGCTGGAAACTATTCGATGGGCTTGACCGAGCAGGCGGTGTGGCCCGAAATCAACATGGCCCGCGTGAGTTTCACGCATGGCATGAACATCAATATCTGCTTCGAGCAGTCCAACCAGGAGATGAGCCGCTTCATTCTTCGTGAGCTTGGAATGCCCTTTGCACGCAAGGACGACTGAGAGAACCAACCATGGCCAGTAAACGCGTATTTGCCAAGATGAAGAAGGAACCGAAGTTCTCCAGCCGCAAGTGCAACCGGTGTTTGCTCACCGGTCGCAGTCGCGGCGTGTACAGGAAGTTCGGAATCAGCCGGATCATGCTCCGCCAGCTCGCGCTGGAAGGAAAGATTCCGGGAATGCGGAAGGCCAGTTGGTGAGGAAAGAAGGGGCTTTGTGCCTCAGTGGAGTGAACTGATGTCTCAACAAGATCTGACAGCCGACATGCTGACGCGTATTCGCAACGCTGTGCGAATTCATGCCGAGGATGTCGTGTGCCTTGACAATCGTCTCAATCGCGGTGTCGCCCAGGTTCTTCAGGACGAGGGCTTCATCAATGAGTGGGACACCGAACAGGTCGGTGCCAGAACGCACCTGCGTGTTTGTCTGAAGTATGGCCCCCGCGGCGAGGACATTATTCGCGAGATCAAGCGTGTGTCCAAGCCTGGTTGCCGTGTCTACTCAAGTGTCGATGACATTCCTCGCCCGATGCAGGGTCTTGGAATTGCCATCGTCTCGACCAGTTCGGGTGTCATGAGCGGCCGTCGCGCTCGGTCCGAACGTGTAGGTGGCGAATTGGTCGCCATCGTGAGCTGAGGAACGAACGATGTCTCGTATAGGAAAGAAACCAATTGAAGTGCCAAAGGGCGTCAAGGTGCAGTGCAAGCCGGAGGCTCGCAGCATTGGCGTGGACGGTCCCAAAGGATCGCTCGAGTACACGTGGCACAACGATATCAACGTGAGCTGGGATGATGCCGCATCCACGATCAACTGCACCGTCTGCCAGTCGCGTGACGGTGAGCGGACCGCTCGAGCCCAATGGGGAACGACGCGGGCTCGCATTCAGAACATGGTCACCGGTGTGAGTCAGGGCTACACCAAGATCCTGAACATTGTCGGAGTTGGATGGAATGCCAAGCCCATGGGCAAGAATATCCAGCTCAACATCGGCTACTGCCATCCGGTCGACATTTCGGCGCCGGCTGGTGTCGACTTCGATGTGGAAAAGGGCACCAAGATTACGATCACCGGTCCGGACAAACATGCGGTAGGGCAATTCGCCGCCAATATTCGCGACCAACGTCGCCCTGAGCCATACAACGGCAAGGGCATTCTGTACGACGGCGAAATCATCACTCGTAAGCAGGGCAAGGTCTTCGGAGCCTGATGCAGGGCACGCTGGAGCGCATGACATGAAACGAAACGAACAACGAATCACTCGGCGAACGAGGCGAAAGAGGGGCATCCGAAGCGGACTCTTCGGCATGCCCAATCGCCCACGCTTGACCGTCTTCCGCAGTGCCCAGCACTTGTACGCCCAGGTCATCGATGACCTGAGCGGGAAGACGCTTGCGGCTGCCTCGACGATGGAGAAGGACGCTAGGGGAAGTTATGGCGGCAACGTCGCCGCGGCTGGCGAAGTTGGCAAGCGGCTCGCAGCGCGGGCCGTTGCAGCAGGCGTCGGGACGGTCGTCTTCGACCGAAACGGTTTCAAATATCACGGTCGGGTGAAGCACCTGGCCGACGGTGCCCGCGAGGGCGGATTGAAGTTCTGAGCCGGGTTCCCGGCAGACAGGTGCATACTCATGGCTGAGTTTCTTGATGGATCAGGCGGAATTGAATCGACGACGGTCGGTGTATTCCGCACCGCCGCCACCGTCAAAGGTGGACGGCGATTCAGTTTCTCGTCCCTCGTGGTCGTTGGTGATCGCAATGGTCGCGTCGGTGCCGGATACGGTAAGGCGAACCAGGTGCCCCCGGCCATTGAGAAGGCGCAGAAGATCGCCAAACGCAACATGCGTCCCTATCCGATGCAAGGCCGGACGATTCCTCACGAGGTCGAAGGCCGATTCGGTGCCTGCCGCGTGCGACTCGTGCCCGCGTCGCCCGGTACGGGCGTCATTGCAGGCGCGTCGGTTCGCGCTGTCCTGGAGATGTTTGGTCTGCAGGATTGCCTGACCAAGTCATACGGATCGAACAACTCGAAGAACGTCGTCAAGGCGACGATCGACGGCCTGTCCAAACTGCGTGGCAAGGACGATGTGGAACGACTCCGTGGCGTACAGGTCGGCACAACCGATGTCGAAGACATGATCGTCCGCGGCACCAGTTTCCTGCCGATGGTCGAGACCACCGAGGAGCCCGCCGAGGAGGCAGCGCCAAGCGAGGCCGCCACGTCGGAGCCTGCTGCTGCGGTTGCGGGGAAAACGTCAGCGACAGCCACGCCGGTCGATACACCGCAAGCGTCCCCTGCCGAGGAGGCCACTGAGGGTGCCCCAGACGCAGAAGATGACACACCCAAGGAATCCCCCGCCGAGTGATGCCGTCGGCATCCTGAGGAGATCAATGATCATGATGATTCATGAAATCACATCCAAGGTCGGCCGATACAAGGGCCGCAAGCGCGTGGGCAGAGGCCCGGGCAGCGGGCACGGCAAGACCAGCGGTCGCGGCCACAAGGGTGCTCGCTCCCGCAGCGGATTCAAACGCCGCGCTTACTTCGAAGGCGGGCAGATGACCTGGGCACGCCGAATGCCAAAGCGTGGCTTCACCAACGCCAATTTTCGCACCGAGTATCACGTGGTCAACCTCAAGACCATTGAAGGTCGCTTCAGCGATGGCGATGCCGTAACGCTCGAGACGCTGGCCAAGGCCGGCGTGATTCGTGACACGAAGAAGCCACTCAAGATTCTTGGCCAGGGCGACCTGACCAAGAAGCTCGACGTGACCGCCAATAAGTTGTCCAAGTCAGCCGAGGCCAAGATCACGGCGGCCGGAGGCTCGGTCACCGTGGTCGAGTTGAAGAAGTGGACACGGGAACCAAGCAAGCCAAAGCAGAAGGCTGCCACCGAGCCTGCCCCGAAGGCACCCGTGGCCGAGGCGGCGGCGGATGAGAAGCCCGAGGCTCCGACTGAGACACCCGAGGAATCGAACGACGAGTAATTGACTCCACTAGGGCAATCGTGCCCGCAAAGGAACCTGATTCGGCATGTACAGCGCCGTCATCAATATCTTCCGGATTCCCGAGCTTCGCAATCGCTTGTTGTTCACTTTTGCGATGATCGCGATTTATCGCATCGGATTCTGGATTCCGCTCGTTGGTGTCGATCAGACTCAATTGGAGGAACT
>Ga0315338_1000366_pt1 | contig 118185 bp, 105 predicted proteins | sample ASW8metaG_FD_204518 | JGI IMG/M metagenome (GOLD analysis project Ga0315338, IMG submission 204518) | Ammonia-oxidizing marine archaeal communities from Monterey Bay, California, United States - ASW #8 | ecosystem: Environmental > Aquatic > Marine > Coastal | place: USA: California | collected...
TTGCCGGTGTCGCGCCGCCCGGCGCCGGGGGCCAAACCAACGTAGATCGGACCACCCGGCAGCAAGACCTCGGCGGCGGCCAGTTCCTCGGCGGGGACCGGGATCAGATGTGGCGCCGACACTGCTGCGCCCTGGGCCGCCGACAGCAGGATCACCAGCTTGTCGATGAGCTTGACCGGTTTCGGCGTGCCGGCCGGCGGTTTGCAGTCGGAGAAAAAGAACTTCCAGTTGCCGGAGATGAACACCTTGTGCGGCACCCGCCGCATCGCCAGGGTCCGCGCCAGCACGCGCTGGGTATCGATAACCAGGTCAAAGTGCCGGTCCAGCAGGGGCCGGCGCAGGCGCAACGGTTCCAGCGCATCCTGGGGGATGTCCAGGTCAGTAATCAATTCATCGACCATGCCGCCGGCCAGGCGTTTGAGAATGCCGTCGAATTGGGCCGGGCCGACGCCGGGAATCCAGCTCAGGCGCGCGTCCGGATAGAGTTCGCGCAGGGCCACCAGGAACGGCATCTTGATCAGGTTCTCACCGATGGCATTGTCCGGATGGCCACCAACATAGACCAGGATCGATTGCGGTTGCGGATCAGAAGTCATGGCGGCAGTCTTTCCATCGGAGCCGGTCGAAGGGGGAACTCTGGGCCAAATGGCGTGGCGTTGACAAGCCGTTTGTCCCGCTGCCTGCGGCGACGTATTGTGGGCCACTTCCACCATTCTTGAAATGTTGCTCCATCGCAGTTCTGATATGACCTCCGGCTCCGACATCATCGACAACATCTCGTTTCGGGCGCGCCTGACCTATGTGGCGCACCTGTACAAAGCTTGCGCGAAGCAGCATCACCGGCAATTGATTCCCGCGTTCCGCCAATTCGTCGCCGAGGACGCGGTGGTTCTCGATTGCGGCGCCCACGCCGGCCAATTCGCGAAGCTGTTCGCCGCCATGGCGCCAAATGGGCATATTTATGCCGTGGAGCCGGGCAGCTATGCGTTTTCCATCCTGCGCCGCGCCATCGCCTTCAACCGCCTCGGCAACGTCAGCGTGGAACGCCTGGGGTTGAGTGACAAATCCGGCGAACTACAACTGTCGATGCCGGTGAAGACGTCGGGCAGTTACGGTTTCGGCCTCAGCCATTTCGGCCGCGTCACCGATCCGCGCCGGCACTTGACGGAGACGGCGCCGGTTTCCACTGTCGATGACTTCGTCGCGCGGCACGGCATTGATCGCCTGGATCTGATTAAGGCCGACATTGAGGGGTGGGAAATGCGGCTCCTGTCCGGCGCCGGGCAAACCCTTGATCGCCTACGCCCAGCACTTTATTTGGAATTGGAAGATGATTTCCTCAAGCTCGCGGGAGATAGCTTGGACGCGATCTGGAAAATGCTCACTGATCTTGGTTACCATGGCCATATACTCACTGAGGGCGGCAGCGACATGGCGCCATGTATTTTTGGGCAGGCCGGCGATATCGTCTTCCTGCCCCCGAAATGAGGTAACGCGATGTCGTCGGACGTAGATATTGTCATCATCGGCGCCGGGGCAGCCGGCTTGTCGGCGGCCAAAGAGGCGGCGCGCCAAGGCCTGACTTATACCATTGTGGAGGCTTCTCACCGCATCGGCGGGCGGGCCTATTCAGAGGAAATCGCGCCCGGCGTCTTCTTCGATCTCGGCTGCAGCTACCTGCATCAGGCCGAGAACAATCCATTCGGACCTATCGCCGACGATTTGGGTTTCACGCTGGCCCGTGATCGCGGCGATCTGTTTACCTCGGAAACGATACGGGTCTGGCGCAACGGCGAACAATTGACCGGCGCCGCCGCCAAGGACTTCTGGGCCTATGACGTGGCATGTGACGAGGCCATCGGCGCCGCGGCCGCCGAAGGAAAGGACGTGGCAATCGCCGAGGTTATTGACCTCGAAAGCCCGCACGCACCCATATACCTGGGCGGCCAAGCCAGCCTCCAAGCCACCGACGCGGACCTGATCTCCACTACCGATGCCGCCAGCTTTTTCGATGGCCCCGATTGGCCGATCCATGAAGGTTATGGCAGCCTGGTGGCGCGGTGGGGCGCGGATGTTCCCGTCACCCTCAATAATCAGGTGCGGAGGATCGCCTGGGATGGAAATGGCGTTAAAGTGGCAACAGCCAAGGGAACGCTTACGGGACGCACTGCGCTGGTTACCACATCGACCGGTGTCCTGGCTGCCGGTGGTATCGCTTTTGACCCCGGCCTACCCGATTGGAAGCTGGACGCCGTTGCCGGCCTACCCACCGGCTGCATGAACAAAATCGCCGTCCATTTTGACAGCGATCTGTTCGGCCCGGACGGGCGGGGGTTCTATCAAGTCGAGGACGGCGACAGTGAGCCCTCTGGGTTCGAGGTCAGCGTATTCGGTGATCCGCTGGTCGTCGTATTTATTGGCGGCCGGTTCGCCGACTGGCTCGAGCGCCAGGGCCAGGACGCCGCCCACGACTACGCCTTGACGCAGATCGCCGAGGTGTTCGGCCACGGCATCAAGGATCACGTGACACGTTCCATTGTCACGGCTTGGCGGGGCGACCCGTGGACGCACGGCTCCTACACCTGCGCGTTGCCGGGGCAGGCGCACCAGCGCGAGGAATTGGCGAGGGACGTGGAAGGCCGCTTGTTCTTCGCCGGCGAGGCGACCATCACGGGCCCGCAGGCGACTTGCCACGGTGCCTACTTATCGGGCATTCGCGCTGTTGGCGAAATCGCCGCTGCGCTCGGCGGTTGATCCAATTCAATTCACCGGATAGCGGTCTAGCCACTCGCCGGGATTGGCCTCCAGGCATTTACGGGCGGTCGGCCACGGGCGCAACAGCCGGCAGGCTTTGCGGACCTTCTTGAGCTTGATGTATTCCTTGATCTCCTCGGCGATCACCAGATCGGTCTTGGTCGGTTCCGGCACCGCGGAAACAATTCTGAGCGCCCGTTTCAGGGGAATCTTGATCTTGGCCGGCTGGCACGAGGTCACCCGGTACTTCTTATGCTTCCATTTATAGATGGCGTATTGCGTCTTGCCCTTCCATTTGCCTGCCGCGGAGGCTTGGAACCGTGCCCGCTTGGCGGTTTTTCCATCGGCCTGCTTGAGCGCCTTCACATAGACCTTGACCGCCGCCTTGTCTTTGCTGTCTTCGCCGGGATCGACGATTTTCTTTTCCGCCAGCTTTTCCTTGAGGTCGGCAAGTCCGCCGGACAGTTCCTGAGCACAATGGCTTTCAGTGAAAATCAGTTTCGGATGCCAGGTCTCCACATCTGCACGCACCGGCAGCGCCGCCAATCCGGCTACAAGAATTCCAGCTAGTACGCCGCGGCCCATGGCACGTTGCCTCCAAGCATATCCGGCTAAAGGTATCATCAAGCGGTGGCGATCCCAAAGCGGCTTAGGAAGATCAATGTTTCATCCATCGGACCCGGGTGTAAGAGTTTGTACCCTGACGAGGGGTAGGATTCCTGGGGCCAGTCATGCGTTTAATCGCCGCGATCATTGCTGCCGCCGTTCTGCTGCCCGGATTACCGGCGCGGGCCGATGATCCCGCGTTCCTGTTCCTCGGCGCCTTCTATTATACCGGCGGCACCGACGATCTGGATCTCGGCAACGAGATTCTATTCCGCTATCAGGTTGAGGCAGCCTACCGGTTCGACGACCGATCCCGGTTGGGCTTCGCGCTCTCGCGCTATGACAATCTCGGGCTCGGTGATACCAACCCGGCAACCGATTCATTCACCATGAATTATTCGATCCCGCTGGATGGGTGGTTTTAGGGTTTTTCGGCCCTAGTAAATTACCACGCCGCAGGCCGCCCGCGCGCCGCCGCCGCCGAGCTTCTTCGGGTCGTCGGAGTAGTTATCGCCGCCGGCGTGAATGACAATGGCCCGGCCGGCCAGATCAGAAGTCTTGAGATGCGGCGCCAGACCGGCGCGCGCCGCCCGGCCGTCTCCGTCGACATAAAGCACCGGTAAATCACCGCCGTGGCCCATGCCCTTGGGGCCCTCGTGTTTGCCGGCTGCGTTGGGATCGAAATGGCCACCGGCGGCAAGGCCTGGAACCATGGCGCCGTTTTTCTCTTTGGGTCCGCAATCCGGATTCTGGTGCACGTGGAATCCATGCTGGCCTTCGCTCAAGCCGCCCAGGTTGGGTGACACCTTGAGGCCCCGCGCCGTGTCCTGGAAGACGATGGTGCCGATGATGTCACCGACACCGTCAACATTGACTTTGGTCATGGTTACCGTCACCGATGCCGCCGACGCCGCTCCGGCTACGGCGAACACGACACAAAAGGCCAAAATGCCCAACTTTCTCATGATAAACCTCCCTGTCAGAATTGCCCCTTTTATCGGCAATGGGGCTATGGATCATATGCGTCGCCTAGTGCGAAAATTCAATTCCATTGTTCTGGGGTGGGCGTGGGGCAACAAGCAAAATCCGGCGTTGGCCCGGGTTAAAATTTTTGCTGCTGGGTAAACCTGGCTTTGAGGGACTCGGTGAACAGGCGGACGACGCGGAAGACATCATCCAGCGCCTTCTTCAATGTGGCCTCAAAAGTGCCGTCTGTGGGAGCGTTGCGAATTTCCTGGGCCAATTCCTGGCCCCGCGCCAGGTTGATGTATTTTTGGCCGCCCTCGGAAAGCGTCACGGTGTCGCGGACCGTGCGTTGGCCAAGCGTAGGCGCGCCGGCATCGTCGTCCTCAGCGCTACCGGCGGATGGCGCGGGCGTCGTACCGGCCCCGGCCGACTGGCGGGCGGTGAATAGGTTGGTGAAGAAATCGCGGATTTCGATCATATATGTAACGGCATTTCCCACTAAAACCATGAAGAGGTTACTAAATTTGCGCCGCCGGGGGAAGGTTGCGGCCCAGCGGCGTTCCGGACAGCCGATCGTTGTCATTTTTCAGATGGTTGTATCCAAAGGCGCATCCCTTCTTTCTCCCCCTCAAGGGCGAGGAGGATAGTGGGAGGTGAACGTTTATCAGGGCTTGCAATTCGTATGTAATAGGATAATATAACCGAAAAGGGACTAAACACGTAAATACGATGCATAATAGCAAAATACAGACAATGCGGCCCACCCAAAATGAGGACAAATGTAGACATTTGCGTACATTTTCAACGGGAACCGGGAGTGTTTTGTTGTTTTTCAATAACTTATTGCGTTTTGACCGGCTCCTAGCGGGCCTTGAAAGGGGTTCTGACGCGGTTTTGCGGCCTGCAACCGCTTTTTATCGCGGTTTGGCGTGGCTTGACTTGAGGGCATCAGGCGTTATCAATCGATGGTCATTCCGGCGGTCAATTTGTGGGGGAGGAACCGTATGAGCCGCGCCATTGTATTCCCTGGGCAGGGCAGTCAGGCCGTCGGCATGGGAGCCGAATTGGCCGGCGCGTTTGCCGCCGCCCGCGAGGTGTTCGACGAGGTTGACGAGGCTTTGGGCAAGAAGCTTTCAACACTGATGTTCGAGGGGCCGGAGGACGAACTGACGCTGACCGAGAACGCGCAGCCAGCATTGATGGCTGCGAGCATGGCGGCTTTGCGAGTTTTGGAGAGCGAGGGCGGGTTTAATCTGTCCGACCAGGCCGCCTTCGTGGCCGGGCATTCCCTGGGCGAGTATTCGGCGTTAGCCGCCGCCGGCGTGTTTTCCGTGGCCGATACGGCGCGGCTGGTGCGGACCCGCGGCCACGCCATGCAGCAGGCGGTACCGGTCGGCGAGGGCGCCATGGCGGCGCTGTTGGGTTTGGAACTGTCGGATGCCGAAGCGGTAGCTGCCGAGGCTGCCGAGGGCGAAGTTTGCGATTTCGCCAACGATAACGCGCCGGGGCAGGTTGTGCTCAGTGGCGCCACGGCGGCGATTGAGCGGGCGGTTGAGATTGCCAAGCAAAAGGGCGCCAAGCGGGCCGTCTTGTTGCCGGTGAGCGCGCCGTTCCATTGCGCCATGATGGCTCCGGCGGCTGAGGTCATGGCCGAGGCCCTATCTCAGGTCACCATGAAAGCGCCGGCTGTACCGGTGGTCGCCAACGTGACCGCCGCGCCGGTCGGTGATGCCACTGAGGCCCGCGAACGGCTGATTGAACAGGTAACCGGCCGGGTGCGGTGGCGCGAAAGCGTGCTATACATGGCCGGTCAGGGTGTCGATTCGCTGGTTGAGGTCGGATCGGGCAAGGTGCTTGCCGGTCTTGCCCGGCGCATTGACCGCGACTTGGCGGCGGTCAGTGTGGGGACGCTGGACGGCGTTGAAGAATTTTTGAGCGGCCTGTAGAGCCGCAAGCGGGAGGATCCTGGGAATGTTCGATTTGAATGGCAAATGCGCCTTGGTGACGGGAGCGTCTGGCGGCATCGGCGGCTCGATTGCCCGGGCCTTGAACGAGCGCGGCGCCGATGTGGCGCTGTCGGGAACCCGGGTCGAGGCCCTGGAAACCCTGGCCGGCGAATTGGGCGACGGCGCGTACGTGGTACCGGCCGACTTGTCCACGGCGGAGGGTGCGGATCAGTTGGCCAAGGATGCGGAAGCCGCCATGGGCGGCGTCGATATCGTCGTCAACAATGCCGGTCTGACCCGCGACGGGCTGGCCATGCGGATGAAGGACGAGGATTGGCAGATCGTGCTCGACGTCAACCTGTCCGCCGCCTTCCGCCTGACCCGGGCATGTCTGCGGGGAATGATGAAAAAACGCTGGGGCCGGGTCATCGGCATTACCTCCATTGTCGGCGTCACCGGCAATCCGGGCCAGGCCAACTACGCCGCGTCCAAGGCGGGTATGATCGGCATGTCCAAGTCCCTGGCCCAGGAAGTGGCGAGCCGCGGGATCACGGTTAACTGCGTGGCGCCGGGGTTCATCGAGACGGCGATGACTGATGAACTCAGTGACGACCAGAAGGAACACCTGCTGACCGCGATTCCGGGAGGACGCATGGGTACGGTCGAGGATATCGCCGGGGCCTGCGTTTATCTGGCCAGCGAGGAGGCAGCCTATGTGACTGGCCAGACCCTGCATGTGAACGGTGGCATGGCCATGATTTGAGGCAATTTCGGCAGGTCCGGAAGACGGCGTTTCCGGTACTGGTCAAGGTTGGAAAAGTGTGTTACCAAACCCCGGCTTTGGTCCCCCGCAAATCCGGCGGGCGGCATCGGGGGAATTCTGAAATATTCGCGAGAATGATGGAAAGGCGAGGAACAAGACCATGAGTGACGTTGCTGATCGCGTAAAAAAGATCGTCCTGGAGCACCTCGGTGTCGACGAGGATAAGGTGGTCGAAAAGGCGAGCTTCATTGACGATCTGGGGGCGGACAGCCTCGACACAGTCGAATTGGTGATGGCGTTTGAGGAGGAATTCGGTTGTGAAATCCCCGACGATGCCGCCGAGAAGATCATGACGGTTAAGGACGCCGTCGACTTTATCGAATCCCAATCTTCCTAATCATCTTCCGGCGCCGGCCTAACTAGGTCGGCGCGGGACGAATAACGGTGCGGATCACTTGAAGCCATGAGACGTGTGGTCATTACCGGCATGGGCGTTGTCTCCTCTCTGGGGGTGGGGCTCAAGCACAACTGGGACCGGTTGCTGGCCGGCGATTCCGGAATCCGGACCATCGAGTCGTTTGATGTGTCCGATTTGCCGGCAAAGATCGCCGGGCAGGTGCCGGAAGGCGACGGCCAGTTCAACGCCGACGATTGGGTCACGCCAAAAGACCAGCGCCGCATGGATGCCTTTATCATCTACGGCTTGTGCGCGGCGATCCAGGCCGTGGAAGACTCCGGCTGGATGCCGGAGGCCGAGGAAGACCTCGACCGCACCGGTGTCTCCATTGGATCTGGCATCGGCGGCCTGCCGGAAATCTCACGCGGTACCCTGGTCGTGGAGTCCGGAAAGGCGCGGCGCCTGAGCCCGTTCTTTATTCCGGCCAGCCTGATCAATTTGGTGTCCGGACATGTGTCCATAAAATACGGCTTTCGGGGCCCTAACCATTCCGTGGTCACGGCCTGCTCAACAGGCAGCCATTCGATCGGCGACGCGGCGCGTATGATCATGTGGGACGATGCCGATGTGATGGTTGCCGGTGGCGCCGAGTCGGCGATCTGCCGATTGGGCGTGGCCGGGTTCTGTTCGGCGCGGGCGCTGTCGACCGGATTCAACGATACGCCTGAGAAAGCATCGCGGCCCTGGGACCAGGACCGTGACGGTTTTGTTATGGGTGACGGTGCCGGCGTCGTGGTGCTTGAGGAATTGGAGCATGCTAAAAATCGCGGCGCCAGGATTTACGGCGAGGTGGTCGGCTACGGCATGTCCGGCGACGCCAACCATATCACCGCGCCGGCGCAAGACGGCAATGGCGCTTACCGATGCATGGAAGCGGCCCTGAAGCGGGCCGGCATGAACCCGGATGAAATCGACTACGTCAATGCTCATGGCACATCGACACCACTAGGTGACGAGATTGAACTGAATGCCGTTGCGCGGCTGTTCGGCGGTGCGGCGGACAAGCTGGCGATGTCCTCAACCAAATCGGCGATCGGGCACTTACTGGGCGCCGCCGGGGCGGTGGAAGCCATCTTCTCGGTTATGGCCATGAACGAAGGCGTGCTGCCGCCGACCCTGAACCTGGACAATCCGCTGGATTCGCAAGGCATCGACCTGGTGGCGCACCAAGCCCAGGAAAGGCCCGTGAAAGCCGCACTGTCTAACTCCTTCGGTTTTGGCGGAACCAACGCCTCGCTCGTATTTCGGGCGGTGGCCTAGACCGAGGCGGCATGCGCCGTATCATAATCATTGGCGCCGTCGGCGCGCTGCTCGTAGCTATCTTGGCCGGCGGCGCGTGGACATGGCTGATCACCGGATTTGAGCGGGCCGGCCCTCTTGCCCAGCAAACCACGGTGATCATCAAGCGCGGCGCCGGAGTTAACGCCATCGCCAATGATCTGCTCCGGGCCGGTGTAATTGATGATCCGTTGGTCTTCCGTCTCGGTATCCGTCTGCTGGCCAAATCAACGCCGCTGCGGGCCGGGGAATTTGCTTTCTCTGCGGGGACCAGCCCGCGCGCCGCCGCTGAGTTACTCCAGAGCGGCAAGACCGTGGTCCGCCGCCTTACAATCGCGGAAGGCCTCACTACTCGGGAGATTATTTCACAACTCAACCGGACACTGGGACTGACCGGGGCGATTGAGGGAGTTCTCCGTGAGGGAAGTCTTCTGCCCGAGACCTATCACTATGCATTCGCCGATTCCCGACAATCCATCGTCGAGCGCATGGAGGCGGGGATGACCAGGGCTGTGTCGGGGCTATGGCAAGACCGGGCGCCGAACCTTCCGCTAAAATCCGCTGCAGAGGCTCTAGTTCTGGCTTCCGTGGTGGAGAAGGAAACAGGCAAATCCGGGGAGCGCGTGCGGATTGCAGGCGTTTTCGTCAACCGGTTGCGAAAAGGCATGCGCCTGCAGTCAGACCCAACGGTCGCTTATGGTTTGACGCGAGGCGCCGTTCCTCTTGGCCGTGCTTTGACGCGCGCCGATCTCAAAGCGCCAACGGAGTTCAACACCTATACGATCGACGGGCTGCCGCCATCTCCCATCACCAACCCGGGACGCGCCGCTATTGCCGCCGTCATGCACCCGCTGGAAACCGAGGATCTGTATTTTGTCGCCGACGGCAGTGGCGGCCACGCCTTCGCCAAGACTCTCGCGCAGCACAATCAAAACGTGGCCAAGTGGCGGCGTATTCAAAAATTGAAGACTCAAGCGCAGTGACGCGCTTAGCCTCAACTTTTCTTTGGGACGCGTCGGAGTATGGGATCGGCCAACACGGGCGGCAACGTGCTGAGTAACCAAGCGGCAGCGTACATAGGCCAGGGAAAGGCAATGCGAGCCTGATTACGTTCGAGGCCTCGGCGGATAATTTTGGCAGCCTTCGCGGACGACATCAGGAACGGCATGGCGTAGGTATTGGCAGCCGTAATTCTGCTTTCGACGAACCCGGGGCAAACGACGGAAACCTGAATTCCATCCTCCGCCAGAGCACCTCGCAAAGCTTCGCCATACGCGCGGACGGCCACTTTGCTGGCGGAATAGGCGGGCGCACCCGGCAATCCACGGAATCCGGCAAGAGAGCTCATGATTGCAATTTGCCCATTTCCGCGTGCTTTCATTGCCGAAATGGCCGGCAAGACGGTATTGAGAACGCCAGCCAGATTTACGGCAAAAATATCCCGGGCTTGCTCCTCGTCCTCGCCACCAATTCCACCGGACCCACCTGATATGCCGGCGTTGGCGATGACTAAGTCCAAGGGGTTGCGCCGGTCGGCATCTGATATCCACGTGGCCATGGCTGCACGATCCTGAACATCGATAGTTTCGGCTTCAGCGCCGACACCGTGTTCGCGGCATTCAGTCAAGGTCTCATTGAGGCGGTTATGATCGCGGCCTGAAAGGAACAACGTGCTGCCGGATTGGGCGTAGGAATAAGCCAACGCCTGGCCAATGCCGCTAGACGCACCCGTTATGAGGATCGAGTTGGCAGTGGTGTTTTTACCGTCCATCCCGTCATCCTATACGGTGTCGCCGGTTAAGCGAACAAGCGGTGTTGTTGCACTCTCCTGGGGTCGTTATAAAAAGTGCGTGGAAAATAAATAGAGAGACAGTGCGTGCCGCTACAATCCATGACCGGTTTTGCGCAGATCGAAGGGCAGTTGGAGCCCTGTCGTTGGACGTGGGAATTGAAAAGCGTAAACGGGAAGGGGCTGGACATACGTTGCCGGTTGCCGCAAGGGTTTGAGGCACTTGAATCAGTCGCCAAGAAGCGCGCACAGGCAAAGTTTAACCGCGGCAACGTCTCGATGGGACTGGCATTCAATCGAGATCAGGCAGGTGGCGGATACAGAATAAACGAAGCTGTCCTATCCGACCTTCTCAATGCCCTACCGGCCCTAAAGGACCGTGTCGGCGATGCCAGGCCACTGAGCCTTGACGGACTTCTTGGTTTGCGGGGCGTCATTGAGCCGGTTGAAGAAGAGCTAGGGAGCGACGAGAGGGAGGAACTGGAAGCGGCGATCATGACCAGTCTTGATCAGGCGTTGGACGCATTGTCCACCATGCGAGAAGGAGAGGGCGCCCGCATGGCTCTGGTTCTTGGTGAGCAGTTGGAGACCATTGACGGCCTAAGCCAGGAAGCGGAAGGCCTAGCTGTGATGCAGCCGGACGCCATTCGCGAGAGGTTACAAAAACAGGTTGCAGAACTCCTTGATCAATCTCCCACTTTGCCGGAAGAGCGTCTTGCCCAGGAAGCGGCTGTACTCATGACCAAGGCTGATGTGCGCGAGGAACTGGACCGTCTCATGGCACATCATCAGGCAGCATCCGCACTCTTGCGGGAAGGGGGTAGTATCGGCCGCAAACTGGACTTCCTGTGCCAGGAGTTCAACCGTGAAGCCAATACCCTTTGCTCCAAATCGGTGGATGTAAAGTTGACGAATGTGGGTATTGAATTGAAGGCGGTCATCGAACAACTTCGTGAGCAGGTGCAGAACATTGAATAGCAACCAAGAACGGCGCGGGCTAATGCTGGTACTCTCGTCACCTTCGGGGGCGGGAAAGTCGACGATATCACGGGCTATGTTAGAACGAAATTCAGATCTCGTCCTATCCGTTTCAGCGACAACACGGCCACCTCGACCGGGCGAAGAAGATGGTAAAGACTATCTTTTCGTCAACCAAGACCGGTTTGATAACATGGCGGCGAACAGCGAATTGCTTGAGTACGCGACGGTTTTTGAAAATTCGTACGGGACGCCTCGCCAAGTTGTTGAGGACGCTCTAAGCGATGGTAAAGACGTTTTGTTCGACGTGGATTGGCAAGGTACCCAACAGCTCGCCGAGAATGCCCGCGATGATTTAGTCAGCATCTTCATCTTGCCGCCATCCATCGATGAGTTGGAGCGCCGGCTCTACGCCCGCGCTCAAGATAGTGACGAAGTCGTTAAGGGCCGAATGGCCAAGGCAACGTCCGAAATGAGTCATTGGCGTGAATACGACTACATTATCATCAATGAGGATGCCGACATGAGCGTCGCCCGGGCTCAAGCCATCCTTGACGCCGAACGACTGCGCCGCGACCGCCTTGTTGGATTGGGTGAATTCGTTCGCGGATTGGGCGTCGGGCAACAATCTAAATACTGATACCTTACGTAGGCCGATCTCCAGCCAATGTAACACGGTGCATTAGCCGGCGCTGGCCCTGGTAGTCGTTGATCGGGTTGTGTTGGGTGGCGCGGTTGTCCCAAAAAGCGACGGATCCCGGCCTCCACTGGAACCGGCAAGTGAACTCGGGCCGGGACTGATGCGCAAATAGGTAATTTAGGATCGGCGCGCTCTCTTCTTCGGTCATTCCTCGGAATTTCACCGTGTGGCCGAAGTTGACGTATATCAATTTTCGGCCGGTTTCCGGATGCGTGCGAACCGCAGGGTGCTCAGCAATGAGCGGCTTTTCATCGGCGGCGCGTTTCGTTTTAATGCGCTCCTTGCGGGTCAGGACGACGTCGGGTTTAGCGGAACTGTTGACGCCCACCAATCTTGACAGAAAACCCTTCATTCCGTCGGAAAGCGTGTCATAGGCCATGTACATGTTGGCAAACAACGTATCTCCACCCACTGGCGGCAGTTCGCGCGCGCACAAGACGGCACCCATGGGCGGAAATTCAAGGTAGGCTGTATCCGAATGCCAAAGGCCGCCGAAGTTTACTGTCTCATGTTCGAGCTTCTTTACCGGAACAATTTCCGGGTGGTCGTCCAAACCATTGACTAGGGGGTACTCGACCAGGTTTCCAAACTTCCGGGCAAAAGTGAGGTGCTGTTCAGGGGTAATTTCCTGATCACGGAAGAAGATGACCAAGTGATCAAGCAAGGCTTGCCGAATTTCACCGACCATCTCGTCATCAAGTTCACCCGAAAGATCAACGCCGGAAATTTCGGCTCCGAGAGCCCCGGCAATTGGTGTGACTTCAATCATAAGAACTCTCGCTACTCGCCTCCGCCAGTATGGCGAAGCCGTATTTGCAGGACAAGTCGATGGCTAGGCTTGACCAATGGCCCGTGCTAAAGCGCAAAACTGCTCAACGCTTAGTTCCTCGGCGCGGGCCGTCGGATCAATTCCCATATCTTCAATATCCAGCCGCAATGACTTAAGGCTGGAGCGCAGCATTTTGCGACGTTGACCAAAAGCGGTAGCGGTAACTGTCTCCAGATTGTTCCAGGTCGCTTGCGCGAGTGGTTCGTCGCGAGGTCTTAGTGAGACGACCGTAGAGGTGACCTTGGGCGGTGGCGTGAACGCCTCTTTGGAGACGTTGAATTCGTGTCGCGTTTCGCATAGCCATTGAGTGATGACGGACAACCTCCCGTACGACTTGGAACCGGGCGACGCAGTGATCCGATCCGCCACCTCTTTTTGAAACATCAATGTAAGGCCGCTGAAGGATTCTATACTGCGAAGCCACGACAAAAGTAGCGGCGTAGCGATGTTGTACGGCAAATTAGCGACGATTTTCCGCGGCCCATCAGTTAATTCGGCGGCGTCGATTTCAAGGGCGTCACCCTCAATAATACGGAGGCGACCCGGATAGGCGCTGCATAGCTCTCCAAGTGCCTCAATACAGCGGCTATCTTTTTCCACGGCAATCACCTCAGCCGCTCCTGCATCCAAAAGGGCGCGGGTCAATCCGCCGGGACCAGGGCCAATTTCGATCACATTGATGCCTGACAAGTCGCCGGCGGCCCGGGCAATGCGGGCTGTCAGGTTCAAATCCAGGAGAAAGCTTTGCCCCAGTCGGCGTTTCGCATTGAGGCCATGACGGCGGATAACGTCGCGAAGCGGCGGTAGGTCAGGCGGCATTTTCATTTGCCGCGCGCATTGCGGCCATGTTCGTCGCCATCCGGATCGCATTGACCAGGCTCGCTTCGCTCGCTTGGCCGGACCCGGCAATATCAAAAGCGGTTCCGTGGTCCGGAGACGTGCGCACGAACGGAAGCCCTAGAGTGACGTTGACGCCGCCGTCAAAATCGAGCGCCTTGACGGGAATGAGCGCCTGATCGTGGTACATACAGATGGCGACATCAAAGGTATTTCGGTTGTGTGGGCTAAACAAGGCATCGGAGGGGTGGGGGCCAGTGGCGTCAATGCCATCCTCGCAGAGCGCGGCAATGGCCGGCAATATGATAGCTTCCTCCTCGTCACCCATGGTGCCGTTCTCACCGGCATGGGGATTGAGCCCGGCAATGGCGAGACGGGGCTTCGCGATTCCGAATTCCCGACGCAAGGCCGTGGCTGCAATCTTGCTCTGGGTGAGAATGGACTCTGTCGTCAAAGAACCTATCGCTTCCCGTAGGCTCAAATGTACGGTCACCGGCACCGTGCGCAGTTGATCGCAAGCCAACATCATGACCGGCGGACCGGTTACTTGGCCTAGTTCCGCGAGAAATTCGGTATGACCAGGATGATTGAAGCCGCTCTCGTAGAGAGAAGCCTTGTGGATGGGATTGGTAACGAGTGCTGACGCCTCACCTGACTGAACCAGGCTTACGGCTTGTCTGATGCTGGCAACAACTGCTTCCGCGTTGGCTGCGAGAGGTTTTCCAGGTTGAGGAATTGACATCAAAGGGCAGTCAAGAACGGGAATGGCGTCAGCAAATACAGCCGCTACTTCACTGGGAGAAGAGATTGGTTGCACCCGGGCATCGATGCCGAGTGACAAGGTTACTTCCTCAAGTCGCCGATGGTCATCGATAACGAAAAATGCTGGAAAATCCGAATCGCGGTTAGCCCACGCCTTTATCGTAATTTCACCGCTGATGCCTGCGGGTTCGCCCATTGTTAGGGCTAGCGGCCGAGAACCAATCGTATTCTGGTGACCAATGTGTGAGGTCGAGCGCGGATGGGTCACAACCTAACGTCCACAAAAGCAGCGCGAAATAAATCGCGCATGTAACGACGCGCGGCCTGATTGAGGCGCTCATCAAAAAGGCGGTCGCGTACTCGGTCGCGCTTTTCCGTCACACCAAGGACGCGGGTGCCACCACCTTCTCGTTCGCAGACCATTAAGACGATAACTCCATCCTCGGTTCGCGTCGGCTTGCTGGCCCGATCAATTGGTAGCCCTTGTATAAGAGAACGCATCTTGGCTGAAAGGTCAGCAGTCTTGAGTCTTTTCAGATGCCCAGACAGCGGCGACTTTGTCTGCTTTCCGAAGCCTTCCATATCTGCACAAGACTTGGCGGTACTGCCGATTTTTAATCCCGCCTCGATTGTACTTGCGACCACGTCCTCGCCGTCGGTTTTTGCGACGGGGAAATGAACCTGATAGAGGTTAACTATTTCCGGTGCGGTATCGCCGCCGCTGACGCCCTTCGAAATTCGCCGGTTCCGCAACAGGAGAATGTAATATCCAGCCCTCGTTCGTAGAGCATTTGTGACCTCGCCGGGTTGCAAGTTTTTGATTGCGGTATCGAGTTCCTTCGGCAATTGGCCATCCCTTGTCCAGCCGAGGTCACCCCCAATCACTGCGGTAGGGCTTTTGGAAAAATTACGTGCCACGGCATTAAAACGGGCGCCTGATTTCATTTGTTGGAGCAAGCGGTTGGCGAGATTGGCTACTTCACTGTCTTCCGCCGATGAATTGACCGGAAGGAAAATTTCCGACAGCAGGTTTTCCGGCTTGCCCTTATTTCTTTCGATTTCCGCTAATATGCCATCAACTTCTTCATCACTGATCTGAATACGGCTTCCAAATCTTGAGCTGACTAGCTTGGACCAGGAAATGTCAACTTCGATTTGTTCGATAAGAGCAGGCCTCGGTACATTCTTTCTAGCCAGAAAAGCATCAATCTCGCCTTTCTTGACGCCATTCTGAGATTCAAGCCTGTTCAGTGCCCGGGCAATCTCAGTCTTCGACACCGGAATTTCCAACCTGCGCGCTTCTTGGGACTTAAGCCTGTCCTCTATTAGTGCCCGCAGCACCCGCGGTGCCAATCGCTGACGAGTGCTGGGTTGATCGGGCATCTGGGAGAAGGCAATAACGATGGACAAACGGGCATTGAGGTCAAAGACTGAAATCATTTCGTCATTGACGATAGCGGCAATACGAAGAACTTCCTGGGCTCGTGTGTCGGTGTTCAACGAACCCAGGGATATGAAAATAGACAACACGACTATACTGACTAACCGAAAGCTCATGATTGCACCGACATGGAAGCTAAACCGAGCGGTGACCTCATGGCATGATCATCGCATGCATGTGTCCGAACTCTAACTTTATCGAAGCGCCGCATCAGTTATCATTCTGGGTCCGGCTGAAGCCCGTATGAACTTCGCCGAGCGTTTTCAGAGTTACGTTGAAGGTAATAGAGTCAGTTGGCTCCAAGTCACGATCTTGGAAGAATGTGCGAGTGAGCCTTGTTGTAAACAGCACACACTCATTTTCGTATACCAGATTGATTCCAGCTGACCGGGTTTCGCTATCCGCAATATCGCGAAGAATATTAAAGCTTCCACGCCAAAATCGATTGATTTGCGAGGTCGCGGAAAAGCTGATTTGCTCACGGCCGGCGAATTCACTGTCCAGTTGCCGGTCAAGAAAAATATAGTTGGTGCTCGTCCTGAAAGCAGGAACGCCGGCGGTCAACTGAAACTCATTCCGGTTCGGCGAGAGACTGTCAGGTGAAAAGCGGGTTCGGTATCTAAGGCTCAAATAGTCGGCGGGGGCAACATCGATCCGTGCGACCAGATCAGAGAAGTTGTCCTCTAAACCAGACCCGGCCGCGAACGTTCCATCTGTTCGTGGCCGATAGGTTTGACCGAGAAACACACTGGTGCTTCCACCTTCCTGGCCGTAAACGCCCCATTTCAAACCATAGTTGAGCCTGACTCCGCCCTCGACCTTGTCGAGGCCGGCAAACCGGTTGGTGCTGAACAGATTCGTTTCATCGAACTCAAGCTCGGTGCTGTCCTCGTTAGGAATATCGTTCGGATTTCCACCATTTGGACTCCAGACAATGGAGGCTACCGGCTCAAGCACTTGCGACACATTGCGTTGCGTCTTGACGAATGGCATGCGCCAATCAAACGCCGCCACTGGGACTAGGCGGTGACTGAACCCTGAAAAGTTCCCTTCGTTTCCTGATCTCGCCAGATCGTTGACATGATAGAAGTCGGCATCCAGCTTGAGTTGAAAGTTGTAAACATCGCCGAAACTCCCTTGGAATGGCCTTTCCCAAAGAGGCCTGAATGAGAATCGTTGGGTATCAGTGCCTTCGGTGCGAGAAAGGGCCAGAAAGTTGACATCAAGCTTGGTTCGTCCGCCAAGTTTGTCTCTGGTCCCGACATGATTGAAATCAATGAGCGGCAGAACAAGCGGAATTTCGTCCTGGTTATCACTTTCCTCTAATCCTTGGAACGCATAGGCATTTGCTGCGAAGTAGTTTTGCTTTCTAAATCCTTCTGCGAATAGGCGGCTGTTAAGGGATTGAGGTGAACTAAACCCGAACCGCCGCAAATAAGTGTCATCACTTGAGCGTTTGGCATCGAAACCCCATCGCCACGTATCATCAATGTCAAAACGGCCCTCGGCATCAATGTGGCCGCGAACACCAAGCGACCCTTCCTCAGTGGAAAAGTCGTCTGTGTCGTCGGAGTTATCAGTAATACTGCTCGCCATCTCCAAGCTGCCGGATTCGAACAATTTACGATACTCGAGATCAAGTGCCGGCACCTCGCTGGTAAACAACAACGGCGTTATGGTCATGTCTTCGTGCGGCGATATACTCCAGAAATACGGAACCCGAAGCGTGCCACCCAAGTCAGAAGAACTCCCGAACGAAGGAAAGAGAAAGCCGGATTGACGTTTCACGGTGGGGTCAGGATGGCGGAAGTAAGGTGTATAGGCCACGGGAACGCCCATGACTTCGAGCCATGCATCACGATACTCGACAGTTTTGGCATTCTTATCATGCACCACCTTGACGGCCTTGAGTTGCCACATCGGAGGGGCATTCGGGTTATCGTCGCAGAGGTTGCAAGGTGAATAGACGGCGTTACGCATGTCAGTCACAATGCCCGAAGTCCGCCGCGCACCGGTGCCCGCAATTCGGGACCGGTCAGCCAGGATCAACCCGATATTTCGAATGACGGCATCCTTCAAGTCACCGGTCGCTTGCATATAGTCGCCGAAAACTTGCTCGCCTCCCGGTTCGACGAGCATGACCCCTCCGCTGGCCGCAACGATATTTTCCTTTTGGTCATAGATGATCTTGTCGGCTACAAGCTTTCGCTGGCCGTAACCAACTTCCACGTTGCCACTTGCCGTTACAATGCCGCGCTCCCGGTCAAAGCTCATCTCGTCGGCACTGAACCGAATGGGTGACTCTGTGGCGGTTCCTGATTGTAAACTTTCCGGCGCTATGCCACTTCCTGACGTCTGTGTAGGTGCAGAGCCGGAAGTAATCGGTACTGCCGCGCCAGTCGTGGCTGGCGGTCTGGGCGCTTCTTTAATGGGGTCCGGGACCAATAAAATACCAAGCGGCCGATCATGTGATTGCCCGGCAATTGGTTGCGCGGGAGCGACAGTGGGCGGATTCAAAGCAGCTGGTATTTCCGCAGGCATCGGTCGCGGTGAGGGTAGCTGAGGACTCGCCATAGGTATGGGGACGGCCACCGGGCTGGTACCCGTTGCATCATAGGTGCCGGGGTACCAGAGCGTACCCAGGGGCCTCTCGACGGCGGCACCCGTAGTTTCCGGCATATCGACAGGGACCGGCTCCTGGATAGCTGGAAGCGAGGGTACCGTGATCGGCGCTGGAATGGGTACGGGAGCGGGACCCGGCTGATCAGCGGTATAAGGTCCCGGATACCAAAGCGTCCCGAGCGGACGCAACGAGTCTTTGCCGGTGCCGGTGTTAGTCGCTGCCAAGGCATCCAGCGGCACGGCAGTAGCGGCCAACGCCGTGATGAGCGCGAATGCTAGCCGATCGTTGAGAGTTGGCAGTCTCATTACCCTACCCATCCTCAAGATGAAGCAGCATGGCCGAGCCAAGCAAGGCAGCGACACCAGACGGCGTCCACGCAGCAAGTGTAACCGGGATACTGTCAGACAGGCCGAGGGCAAAAACGACGTCAGAAAAGAAAAACAAAATGAAACCGGTTAGGACGCCACCGCAGACGATAAAAGCAGTCGCGCCGCGCCGTGAATGGCGCAATGTGAAGGTTGCGGCAATCAACACCATGGCACACATCAGAAATGGTTCAGCGAGCAGGGTTTGCAAATGTAATCGATGTCGAAGGGCTGAAAACCCAGCGTCTTCGAGGGTGTTAATAAAACCTGGCAGGTCCCAAAATGACATTGTTTCGGGCGGAGCGAAACTGTCCTGAATCCGGTCAAGCGTCAAATCCGTGGATAGCCAATAATCCTTTTCGTGTACCGCCGCTACTTCGGGTTCATAAATCCAGGTATCACGCATATGCCAGAATCCGTCCTCAAGAACCGCTGACTTGGCATCCAATCGTCCGCGGAACTTATCCTTGCCCTCGTACATGAACACAACGACGTCACTGAGTTCGACTTCTTTGCCCTGCTGCAGAATATGTTTTGCGTGGAGAACCGACTGGCCATCCGGATTGGCTTGGCGCAACCACAATCCGGAACCGGAAATCGCCAGATAATTCTTATGTCCCCTGAGGTGTACCGATTCCAAGCGTTCGTAACGAGTTAGGGTTGTCGAGGCGAGATGATTGACAATCATGATTTGGAATAGACCCAGCCCAAAGGCAATCAAAAGCACTGGCGCAAGAAATTGCCAGGCAGACACGCCAGCGGCGCGGGTAACAACCAACTCATGACTGCGCGTTAAGCGCCAGAATGCAGCCATACCTCCAAAAAGCACAGCGAATGGGAAGGTTTGCTGACCCATATGAGGTAACTTCAAGAGCGCCATTTCTATGACTAGGCCAAAACTTACATGAGGTTTCGACGCCGCCCGGCGCAGTAGTTCGACCGTGTCGAACATCAGGATCAACCCTAAAAACAGGGTAAACAGCGCCACAAAGTTAAACAGAAAGTGACGGCCGATGTACAGCGAGAGGGTGGCGGATACACGCACTCAAGAAGATCCCTATTTTTCGGTCAATGCGACCATCTTCAATCCGGCTGCTGGTCCTGGACTCCAGATACCCCGCGGTCTTGGCGGACGGGATTGGTCATCTCTGTGGACTCCCATCCCCTCAGCCAGCCGCCGAACAACCATTTAATCCCGTTCTCAGCGCTGAATCGAGGTTATAACTTGTCAGAAACCTGTTGGAAAAGTGTTAAAAAATCAAGGACTAACCGAAATTGAGGGATGATTTTGACCAGTTTCGCCAGTGATCAGCTTGTCACGCCAATCGCTCGGCAACCACGGTTTCCAATTGAGACACTGTCGCCCGCAACTGTGCTTTGATTTTACCGGCGGGAATTGCCTCGTCAGCGGTGGAAACATAGTCCTCGGGCAGAATTGCTTGGATATCAAAATCAGCCCCAACGCTATCGATGTCGAAATCATTGGCGCTGATGTTTTGATATTTGAGCACCGCGTTGGTCCACGCAAAGAACCAAAACTGGAAGTAACCAAATTGGCCCGAGATGCCGCGCCGGCTCAAAGCCAGGGCCAATCCCTTGAATGCGTAGAAAATGTTCATCGGCTTCGACGCGAACCGGGCGAGACGCTGGGTCATTTGCCATAGCGCCGCACGGTTCTTCAAAATCATTTTCGCGAACAGCCAGATATTGCCAAATCCCTTTCCGTCCATGGGTACGAAGTTACCCTGTTGGAGCAATTCGAAATATCCTTTGAGGCGGCTGTATTGATAGGCGCCATCAGTAAAACCCGTCACAAAGTACTGGTAGCCATCAATCATCGTCGATGCGGGTAGCAGATACTTAACGTTGGTTTGATACTTGTACCCACCCAATCCAAACCGCACTTGTCGCAAGCGGTCCGAAAGCTTCATGCGGCGGTACAAAGGCGTTCCGGGAAGTGCTGTCAACAGGGATGGATCCCCGGACAGAAGGGCCGAGTTCCGTAATCCCTGGAGTGTATTTTCGAAGCAGTCCTCATCATCGGAATCGAAGCCGAATATCAAACCGGCGACGACAATGAACCCATAGGACTGAATAGTGCGGATAACTTCGACCATATCCGAGGTCGTGTTCTGCACCTTGGCGGTCTCCAGCAGCGAATTGCGGCCGAAGCTCTCGACGCCGATAAACAGCATGTCGAAACCAGCCCGGCGCATCTTTTTCATTAAGCTGTCGTGCTTGCAGAGATTTATGGTCAACCAAGTGTACAGACTAGGCCGGTAACCGGTGCGTTCCTCCCACTCGAGAATCTTATCGATGACCGCCTCTGCCCACCGGGGCTCGCCAATAAAGTTGTCGCAGGCAAACAGAATTTGCTTCACCCCGATGCGGCACAGATGCTCAATCTCGGAAACGATTAAATCGGGTGATTTGTTGTGCGGCCGATTGTTGTCGGGAAGGATGCGGATATCACAGAATTCGCAAAGGAACGGGCATCCCCGCGACACTTCCAGGACGGCTCCGTAGTAGCGGTCGATGGTGTGGTCAAGCATGGGGCGGTAGAACGGGCGCGCATCAGCAATTGGAAAACGCCGCTTGGCCCGAAGAATCCGGTCAAGGCTTCCACTTTCGTGGATGGTGGCGAGAATTTCCGCAATCTCTTCTTCGCCGTCACCAATGAACACGTGATCGAAGCCATCGAGTTGATCCATTGATCCGGCTTGATCGAAAGACCAGCAAATGGGGCCGCCAATCATCGATAGGGACTCGGGGAAACGATCTTTCAGCTTAGCGCGGACCCGCTGCATATTGGCGCCATCCTGGTTGATGCCGCTGAACAGGAAGACGTCCGCTTCGACAATGGCGCTTTCACGCTGAAACCGGCAATCGTGAAGTTCGAGTTGAAATCGCCCGTCGTCGGGAACATGGGCGCCAAGTGTATAGGCCCAAACCGGCATAAACTTGGCGCCGTAATTCTGAGTGTCCGCGTAAACGGGATCCGGCGCGTGAACGAAAGTAACGCGAAGGGCGCGCGCTTGGCTCTGGTCGGATGAATCCTTCACCGGTGAGTTCCCTCGCAGCAAAATTCGCGTGTCAGGCTGTTACGTAACACGAAATGGCCGGTTTTCAATCTTTTAGGTGTTTTTAAAGGTGATCCGGCTCGATTTCACAAATTGAGTTAGAGCCCCGGGTCACAATGCGTGAGAGGGTTGGTGCTTCCACCAACAAATGGTCACTGAAGAATCGGGCGGTGACAATTTTGTTGCGATAAAATGCCTTGTCGCCAGTTTCGGCGGCGATCTTACTGTTCGCGATTATCGCGGCACGAGTCATAGCCCATCCGCCGGCTACGAGGCTCAGGAGGCGAAGATAGGGTATGGCTCCTGCGGCGATTGCGTCAGCGTTCTTTGAACTGGTTGAGACCACCCAATGGGTCGCCTCTTCTAGGGCGTCCACACCCTCGTTTAGGGCTTCGGCGAGTTCTTTCACTCCGCCTGAAGATACCGTCGCTGCTTCTGCCGTGATATCGCGCACCATGGCGATGAATGCCGCCGCCGCGGCGCCTTCGTCGCGAGCCACCTTTCTACCGACCAGATCATTGGCTTGGATGCCGTTGGTGCCTTCGTAGATGGCGGCGATGCGGGCGTCCCTGAGGTGTTGGGCGGCGCCGGTCTCCTCAATGAAACCCATGCCGCCGTGAACCTGGATGCCCATATCGGCGACCGCAATTCCAACATCGGCACTCCACGCTTTGACGACCGGGACCAGGAGGTCGACCAAGGCCTGGGCTTGGCGGCGCATATCTGGATCCGGATGCCGCTTCGCGGTATCGAGTTGTCCGGCGACGATATAGGCAACTGCCCGGGTCGCCTCGGTTTGCGATCGCATGGACAGCAGCATGCGTTTGACGTCCGGGTGCTCGATGATGGCCACGGCGTCGGGGCTGCCGGAGCCGGACTTTCGGCTCTGAATGCGTTCCCGGGCATAGGCGCGGGCGCCTTGGAATGCGCGTTCGCCGATGGCGACACCTTCGAGGCCGACCGCCAATCGCGCGTTGTTCATCATAGTAAACATATACTCGATGCCGTGGTTTTCCTCGCCGACCAGATAACCGACCGCGCCGTCATTGTCGCCGTAGGACATGACCGCTGTCGGGCTGGCCCGTATGCCCAGTTTGTGCTCGATGGAAACACAACGGAGGTCGTTGCGTTCACCCAGGGAGCCATCTTCCTTGACCACGAATTTCGGAACCACGAAAAGCGATAGTCCTTTGACGCCGGTCGGCGCATCCGGTGTCCGGGCCAACACCATGTGAATGATGTTCTCAGCCATATCGTGCTCGCCGTAAGTAATAAAAATCTTAGTTCCACTGAGCCTGTAAACATCCCCGTCCTTGTCCGCGCGGCAGCGGACCCTGGCCAGATCGGAACCGGCTTGCGGCTCCGTCAGATTCATGGTGCCACTCCAGACACCGCTGACGAGCTTTTCCAGGTAGATGGCTCTGAGCTCGTCGGAGCCGTGGTTGATCAACAGTTCAATCCCTGCCTGGGTCAACAGCGGGCAGAGCATGAAGGCCATATTGGCGCTGTGCCATATCTCCGTCGCCGCTGTCGCTACCAGCCACGGCAGCCCCTGGCCGCCGTACTCGGGATCAAAAGGCATTCCGTTCCAGCCGCCGTCAATGAACTGCCGGTAGGCATCACGGAAGCCATCGGGGGTGCGGACGACACCGTTCTCCAGGACCGAGCCCTGCTCGTCGCCGGACTGGTTGATCGGGGCCAGGATTTCGGCGCCCAGTTTGCCGGCCTCCTCAAGGATTGAATCAACCAGTTCCGGCGTCACGTCCTCTAAGCCGGGCAAGGCGGCAACGTCTTCGAGGCCAGCAAGTTCATTGATGACGAACCGCATTTCGTCAAGCGGAGGATCGTAGGCGGTCATACTTGGTGCGCCGTTAGTTTCCGAACAGCTTCTTTACCGCGTCGGTAGCGCCCTCGACACCTTCCTCGACGGCCTTGCCGGCTTCAGCCGCGCCTTCCGAGACGGCTTCCGTGGCAGCGCCGGTGGCGCCTTCCAGCATCTTGCCGGCGTCCTCCATCATCTTATCGAGGCCAAGATCGCCAATGGCGGAGCCGATGCCAGAGGTCATGGAATCAATGATTTCCTTGACCACTTCCGCCGGGGCGGCGCCGTCGTCCTCTTTACCGATATCGGTGAGATGGATATCCGGCATCGACGTACCCAGGGTTTTGCCTTCCAGGAATCCCGCGCTGACATTGATTTCGCCGCCGCGAATGTAGAGGTGCTCAATAACCAGCTTCGGACCTTCGCTTTCTTTCTTAGCCGACCCGCCGTCTCCACCGCCGCCGAATTGCTTCGCGTAGGCATCTACATTCTTTTGAATGGCGTCAACATTGGACCCGCCATCGCCCAATTCATAGGTCACTTTCGGGCCATCGATGGCGATCTCCTTGATGACGATGACATCACCGCCGATGCTGGATGGGTCAAGCTTGACCGAGATGCTGCCCAATTCGAAGGCGCTGGGAGTCTTGAAACCCTTGGGGTTGGCAACTGTGAGACCGGACAGGGCGCCGCTGCCGCTCTTGATGCCGATTTCCACCTTATTGAGGCTGACTTTTGCCTGCGTCGCGTCGGTGCCGATTTTTTCGACGGCTTCCTTGACTAGGCTGTCCAGATTGGAGAACAGGAATGCTACCGCTGCAATAATAACAACGACCACCGCGCCACCACCAATGAGAATACCCTTTTTCATGATCCCAATCCTCCAAGCCTGGGTTGTTTTTCAATCTCACAATAGGCGTGGGTGTCGGGTAGGGCAACCAGAGACCGCTCTTCTAGAGCCCGCCCGCTCGCCATACCGCCAGAGCAGCGAAGGTCCCGACGGCGGCTAAAACACCGGGTATTACAGCGCGGTCACGGGCAATAAAGACACCGATGCCAATCACGACTGCGAACAGCCGGTCCGGCAACGGTACGTCGGCCATGGCGGTCGGCGCCAGAAAAATGGCGCGGACCATCAGGCCACCGACGAGCGCATAGGTGACGCAGCCGAACCAATCGAATAGCGGCATATCCACATCCATGCGCCCGGCGATGGCAGCGCCCATGGCCCGCCAGGCGTAGGTCACGAGGAACGCAATCAACAACAAGCCCCACGCCGATGTAATCATGCTGTTATTCCCGCGCCTGGAAACTTACGACCGATGAGAAAACCGAGGGTGCCGGCACCGATGCCGCCGAGCAGCATGCCCCAGTCAGTTGACCACTCCATGGCCCATGGCACGGCAAACGCACCCAACACCACGGCCCATTGACCGCTTCGCCGCCGCGCCGTCGACATCATCAACAACACGAACATGGGTGTCAGGAACAACACAGTAAGCCGCAGCGCCGGCGGCAGGTCATTTGCCGCCAGATAGCCGAAAGCGGACCCGACCGAGCCGCCCAGCCAGAGGATGATGCTGAAACCAACGAAGTAGGGAGTACGTGCGCCAGGAGAAAGTTGACTGCGCTTGGTCGTCAGCTGAGCCCAATTGGTCGGCGACACGAACTGAGCCAACAAAAAGTGAGACAGCCGGAAACCGCGTCCGTCAGTAACGAGAGGAAGGGCGGCAACAATCATCGGCAGGGTCCGGACATTGACGATGGCAACGGCCGCCGCCATCACCACCGGCCCACCGCCGCCTGCGAATATCTCGGCGAAGGTCATCATCGCGGGCAGACCCCACAGCGCCACTACCGAGGTCACGGTCACGGCCAGATCAAGCCCGCTTTCGCGGGCCATGGCGCCGTAACCGATTAGTGCCGATGCTAGTGCTAGTCCCGGCAAGCCGGCGCCGTCGCGTAATCCGGCAGCGAAAGCACTCATGGTATCGTTCGAAATCGTCATCCGGCTGCTTTAGCGACGTTGGAAGGCCTCGGCAAGGCCGCTGTCGGCGGCGCCGTCTACTTGAACGTCCGCTTCAGATCGGGGTCATGTTTGATCTGATATTCGCGGGTCTGAGCCTCAGACCGGTTTTCAAAACCGCTTTCCTCGTGGACGATCTTCCACGGTCCGCGGCCCCGCGTGTACTTAGCGCCGGTTCCTTCGTTATGCTGGCGGAGCCGGCGGTCGGTGCCGATATCGAAGGTAATGCCGGTGTAAAGCTCGTTTCGCGCGTTGGCGACGACGTAGACGAACCAGCGTTTCTGATCCGGCTTCTTTTTGTTGCCGCTCACTGTCGGCTAGGGCTGGGGCCGGGTGAATATCCAACGGGTGTCGTCGGACTGATCGGCCTGGTACTTATAACCGCGGCCAATAAATGCCTTGAGTTGGTGCGGTGACTCGACCCGGTCGGTAATGATATAGCGGGCCATGGCGCCGCGTGCCTGCTTGGCGAACATGCCAATGGTGCGGGTCTGGCCGTCCTTGATTTCGCGGAACACCGGGGTAATGACCGGCCCCGCTAGGCTCTTTTCCTTGACCGCCTTGAAGTATTCATTGGAGGCCAGGTTGATAATGCTGCGGTCGGCCTGAGGTTCGATGATCTCGTTGATGGCCTCGCTTAGTTGCCCATTCCAGAAACCGTAAAGGTCGCTTCCCTTGGGCGGATTGAACCTCGCGCCCATCTCCAACCGGTAGGGCTGAATTAAGTCGAGGGGGCGGAGCAATCCATATAGTCCCGATAGAATGCGAAGGTGATCCTGTGCGAACAATAAATCGTCCTCGCTCAGGGTTGAGGCCTCCAATCCGACATATGTATCGCCGTTGAACACCAACGCGGCCTGCTTTGCGTTACCCAGGGTGAAGGGCGTGGTGAAGTCCTGGTAGCGTTGGTAGTTTAGCTCCGCCAGTTTGTCGCTTAGCTTCATGGTCTGCGCCAGCTTGGCGCGGCTTAGTTTCTTCGCCGAGCCGACCAGTTTTTCGGTTTCCGGCAGGAACGCCGGCTGGGTATGGCTCGACAGAGTGGTTTCGGTCTCGAAGTCGAGTTTCTTGGCCGGGGAGATTAGAGCAAGCATGGAGCCTTCCGTGGATTTGTTCTCGCGCCGTCTTCGCGCGTGCCTTAGATATAGGAACCTGGACCCTCGCGGCAACAGGTTAAATGTGATGATAACAATTTACGGACTGTCTAACTGCGATACCTGCCGCAAAGCGCGCGCCTGGTTATGCGAGCAAGGAATGGAACACCGGTTTCACGACTTTAGGAAGGACGGTCTCGATAGCAACACAGTTGCCGGTTGGCTTTATCAGATTGGCGCTGACGTCCTGGTCAATCGCCGTGGAACGACTTGGCGTAAACTTTCCGAGGCGGATAGGGAGAGGGCGGAGGGCGATGGTGTGGTTGGCTTGCTCATCACCTACCCAGCTCTCATCAAGCGACCGGTGTCCGTGTTGGACGGCCGTGTCACTGTCGGATTTGGCGAATCGCAGAGATCTGCGCTGGTGGGTTGAACGAAGAAAATAATAGGGAGGATACGATGACGGAAAATGCAATTGAGATTCCAGCGCGCCGCGGCAAGGCCGCCCGCGTGGAGGCCGGCCAGTCGGTGAAAGTAATTAATACCCACGGCACCCAGGTCGTTGATACCTGGGCCTTCAATGCCGATGATTTGGGTGAATTCATGTCCATGGAGGCGACACGGGCGACCATTCTGAAACTGGTGCCGGCTGTGGGCGACACGCTCCATACCAATAACCGCCGACCGATCCTCACCCTGACGGAGGACACAACCCCCGGCGTCCATGATACGCTGCTCGCAGCCTGCGACCGGTATCGCTACAAACTGCTCGGCTGCGAGGAATATCACGACAATTGCACCGACAACCTCAGCGCCGCCATGGCCGAGCTTGGTTTAAAAGAGCCGGAAACTCCAAGTCCACTGAACCTGTTCATGAACATTCCGTGGACCTCGGACGGCGCGCTCAGCTTTGAGGAAACCGTTAGCAGCGCCGGAGAATACGTAGTGCTCAAGGCGGAAATGGACTTGATTATCGCCTTCTCCACCTGTCCGCAGGACATTCTCCCGGTCAATGGGCGAACTGGCGTGATCGTCGAGGCGCACTTCGAGATCAATTAGCGACAGGGTGGAACTAGCTCGTCGACCGCCGAGCCAAAGAGTCAGCCAGTACGCAGAGAATTTCGAACATTATAGTGGCGCCGACCAAGGCAGTGTTGCCGCTGGGATCGAACGGCGGTGCGACCTCGACCACATCACCGCCAATGAGATCCAGGCCACGCAGGCCACGGATCATTTTTTGCGCCTCGAAGGTGGAATAGCCGCCGATTTCCGGCGTGCCGGTGCCGGGGGCATAGACGGGGTCCAGGCCGTCAACGTCGAAGCTAATGTAAGTCGGGCCGTCGCCGGCTATGCGCCGCGCCTCTTCAATGACCGCATCGACACCCATGTCGAAGTACTCCTCGATGGTGATGGTGCGGATGCCGACTTCGTGGCCGAAGTCGTAATCGGTCTTGGTATAGATCGAGCCACGGATGCCGATCTGCACGGTTCGTTTCGGATCAAGCAGCCCTTCCTCGACAGCGCGGCGGAAGGGGGTGCCGTGGGTGTATTTGTTGTCACCGAAGTACCGGTCAGTGGTGTCCGTATGGGCGTCGAAATGAACCATTCCGACTGGACGGTCCTTGGCGATGGCGCGGAAGACCGGCAGCGTAATAAGATGATCGCCGCCGGCCGTTAGCGGAATGGTGCCGGCGGCATGAAAGGCGGCGAACTGGTCCTCAACGCGCTTCAACGTATCCATCAGATCGATGGGATTGACGCTGGTGTCGCCCAGATCGGCCACATTACAGACCTCATAGGGACTAGTCATAGTTTCGGGGTGGATGGCGCGGATAAACGACGACTGATTGCGAATTTCGCGCGGTCCATGGCGGGCGCCTGCCCGGTTTGTCGTGCCGCCGTCCCAGGGCACGCCGATTAGGCCAATATCGACATCAGCCGGGTCTTCCGTGTAGGGCAGGCGCATGAAGGTGGGGATGCCACCGAAGCGCGGCACCACGAAGCCACTGAGCGGTTTGTTGAAATTATTTGACGACGCCATGTGGGCAGCCTCCTTCGGTTCTTGTGCGTTAGTCGGGAATAATCTTGCCGGGGTTCATGATGTTATTGGGGTCCAGCGCTTGTTTCAATGTGCGCATGAGATGGACCTCAACCAGTGATTTGAATTTAGCAACGTCGCCGCGCTTGATCTCGCCGATACCGTGTTCGGCGCTGAAACTACCGCCCATATCGACGGCGATTTCGTGGACAATGGCATTGAACTTGGCCCAGTACTCCATGAACGCTGCCGCATCCATGTCCACCGGATAGGAGAGATTGAAATGAATGTTACCGTCGCCGAGGTGTCCGAAGGCGACGATGCGAACGGCCGCCATTTCCATCTCAACCGCCGCTGTTGCCCGGTCAATGAACTCGGCAACGCGCGACACCGGAACGGACACGTCATGTTTGATGCTGCCGCCTTGCAATTTGGTCCATTCCGGTATGGCTTCGCGGATGCGCCACAGGCCGGCGGCCTGCGATTCACTCTGGGCCACGGTCGCATCGGTGATAATCCCCTCTTCAAATGCCTCGCCGAGGACCGTTTCCAGGGCATCTCGCGCCGACTCATCCGGATTTGGCGACGATAATTCGATAAGTGCATAGACCGGGTGTGGGACCTCGAAGGGATCGGATATCCCGTCAATCAAATCGATGGCGCCTTGCACGGATACGCGGTTGGCGAATTCGAAGGCGGTCATCATGACGCCGACGCTGGCATTGGCGCGCGAGAATAGCTCCAGTAGCGATGCCACGTCTGTGGATGCGGCCATGGCCGTCTCGCGCCGCACCGGGCGTGGAAACAGTTTTAGCACGGCGCCGGTGATGATTCCGAGCGTGCCCTCGGAGCCGATGAACAACTGCTTTAGATCATACCCAGTGTTGTCTTTCCTGAGCCGCCGCAAGCCATTCCAAATGGTTCCGTCCGCCAGCACCACCTCAAGTCCGAGGATCAGGTCACGGGTGTTGCCATAACGCAACACCTGGATGCCGCCGGCATTGGTGGCGATATTACCGCCGATGCGGCAACTCCCCTCGGCGCCCAGGCTGAGTGGGAACAGGCGGTCGACAGCATCGGCTGCCGATTGCAGGTCGGCCAGAATACAGCCGGACTCCACTGTCATGGTGAAGTCGGCCGGATCGATATCAAGAATCCGGTTTATGCGGGCGGTCGATAGCACGATACCGCCGTGGGGCAGGCCGCCACCAACGAGGCCTGTATTTCCGCCGTGCGCGACAACGGGAATGCCGGCATCGGCGCAGAGACGGACCACGGCGGCAATCTCTTCGGTTGAGGCGGGGCTGACCACCATGTCACACTCGCCACGCCACAGGCCGCGCTGCTCGGTGATGTAGGCTTCCACATCGGTGGGTTCAGTGGTGCAGCCACTGGGACCGACAACGTTTCGAATTGCATCAAGGACGGACTGGGTGTCGCTCATGGGGAAGATATTGGCGGCCACGGCGGATTTCCGCAATATCGGTGGAGCAAGAAATTAGTCGCGGGCGGACGGAGAATATGGTCGAATTGCCAATACGTTCGACTGGCCGAAGGGAGTGACGCCATGAGCGAACAGGAAACTTGCCAGAACTGCCGGTTCTGGGACCCGGTGTGGAAGTTTAAGCGCAGCCAAAAATATAAGACGGAATCAACCGATCTCGAAATTAGCAACCCGCGCATGACCGGCAGTATGCGCAAGCAGTCGGACAAGGGATTGTGCCGACGCTATGCGCCACAGGCCAGCGCCCTGACCACGGTCTGGATGGAAACCTCCAACGGTGATTGGTGCGGGGACTATCAGGTGTCGCCAAGTGGCGGTGAGGCCGAAGGTTCCTGAAAATACCGCCCCGGCGACTTACCCAAGGCGCGCCGGAACATGGCGATGAAGGCGCTTGGGCTTTCATAACCCAGATCGAAGGCAATTTCCGTAACCGATTTTTTCAAGGCCAGTTCCTCCAGCGCCTTCAATAATCTTGCTTGCTGTCGCCAGGCCCCGAAGGTCAGGCCGGTTTCGCGCAGGAACAGCCGGGCCAGGGTGCGGCTGCTGGCGCCGGCTGCAGTTGCCCATTGCTCGAGGCTACGGTTGTCGGAAGGATCATTGAGCAGGACATCTGTAATTCGGCGCAGCCGGGCATCATTTGGGATAACGATGTGCAAGGGTGTTTCGTGCAGGCTTTGCATCTGATCGAGAATGACGCCCATTAATCGTCCATCCGGCCCCGCCGGGTCGTAAAGTTCCGGTAGGTTAACCGCATGTAGGATCAACTCGCGCAGCAAAGGCGATACGGTAACGACGGTACATGATCCAGGCTGGGCCGTTGCAGCCTGAGGATCGATGAACAAACTGCACATGCGGACGGCGCCCATCATTCGAACTTCGTGCTCAATGCCCGCCGGCACCCAGACGGCGCGTTCAGGCGGAATGACCCAGACGCCGTCCGCCGTGGTCACGGTCATGACGCCGCTTTCGGCATAGATCAATTGTGTGCGGTCATGGGAATGGCGGCGTGTGCTCTGCCCGGCCGGGTAATCGCTGGCGACCGCGGCAATGGGGCGCGGTAAGTTTTGCGCCCGTTCGAGCTTGGGTGAAAAGATCGACTTTGTCATATTCTAGATACTTATTGACAGAATAGCGACGGACAGTCGCACAAAAGGCGGCTAAAAGGAAGCATAGGGGTCCCGTGTTGGGTCCCAATATTTGTGAGGCCGACATGCAGACTGACTCCCGGACCGGACACTTCCTGTTCATGAACGTCGGTCATGCCTATGACCATCTGTTTATGCTGCTGTTTCCGACAGTGGTTCTGGCGCTGGAGAAGGACCCGCTGTTCGCCGACAGCTACGGCGGATTGATCACGCTTTCGGTTTACGGATTTATCGCCTTTGGCGCCGGCGCCATTCCGTCCGGCTGGCTCGGCGACCGATGGAGCCGCCGCGGCATGATGACCGTATTTTTCATTGGTATCGGCGCTGCCTCCATCGTTACCGGATTGGCCCGAACCCCCCTGGAACTGGCACTCGGGCTCACGGTTATTGGCCTGTTTGCCTCCATTTACCATCCCGTCGGGATCGCCATGGTTGCCAGCAACGCCCGGCGACTCGGCCGTGACTTGGGCGTAAACGGTGTTTATGGAAATCTAGGTGTCGCCTGCGCTGGTCTGAGTGCGGGTTACATGGCCGACACATATGGCTGGCGGTCGGCTTTCATCGTTCCCGGGGTCATTTCGGTCGTTACCGGGCTCGCCTACGCTGTCTACACCCGCAATTTAAATCTGGATGTCAGCAAGAAGAAAACGTCGGTCCGGCCCGAGGGCGTGACGATGAGTGAACTGAAGCGCGTGTTTATCATCATGATTGTCGTCACCATATTCGGCAGTGTCGTCTTCCAGGCCACAACCGTGGGCATGCCCAAGTTCTTCGATGACCGTCTCGGTGATTTGGCATCCTCGGCGACGGAAGTCGGCGAGTGGGTTTTTGTCGTCTTTACCTTGGCTGCCGTGGCGCAAATCGTGGTCGGCAATTTGCTCGACAAATACCCGCTAAAACCCGTGTTTGTCTGGATCACACTTGGCCAAGTTCCGCTGCTGGTCCTGGCGGCGAGCGCCAACGGGCCGATGATGCTGATTGCCGCCGTTGCCCTTATGCTCTTGGTGTTCGGTAACATTCCCATCAGCGACACCATCATTGCCCGCTATTCTACGGATGAATGGCGTTCACGTGTCTACGCGATCAAATACGTTCTGGGCCTGGGGGTCAGTGCGCTCACGGTGCCGCTGCTGGGCGGAATTCGCGACGCCACCGGCGGGTTTTACTGGCTGTTTCTCCTGTTGACGCTGTTTGCTGCCGTGGAAGCGGCAGGGGCGCTTTCCATGCCCGGCCGCAAACCGGCACCGGTAGCTGCCGAGCAACCTAAGCGCCATCCTGGCGATCAAACATACGCAACCCCTCGGCGATGCAGCGGCAATCGGTGACGGCGTCATGGGCCGAACCGGGCCGCGCGAACCCCATGATCTCCGGCAGACGGCCACTCTCCAACGATGCCGTGTGCATATTCAGTCGATCCATGAAATCGCGCCGGACGTCGTGGAAGGGCAGGCTTCCGGTTGGCGAGGCCATACCGTGCATTTGGCAATTCTCATCGATCCATTTCTCATCTCTTCCAAATGTGTGAATGATCCGCGCGACTTCGCCGATGAAGGTCAACGTATCAGCCAATGCGTGCGGGAAAGTCACGCCGTGTTTGTCCACATCGGCCTGTACGATCCCCGTTAGATTGATGAAGTATTCGCTGAGGATTGGGTTGTCCCGGGGGCGGACAAGAACCTCAAAACTTTCCATCTCGGTAAGCTCTTCGTTGTCCGCTAACTTTATCATTCCCACCTGGACAATCTCCCGAACCTCACCAGGCGCTGACCAATCGCGCTGCGCCGAACCCTCCCAAGCGGTAACCTCCAAATCGAGGATAATGATTGTGCCGGGTGAGCTGTTCATGGCCTAGCTCGATTGGGCGGCGCGGCGCAGGCGGTCGTTGATGGCTTGGCCCAGTCCGTGATCCGGAATTTTCATGACCGCGATGCCTTGGTAAGCGCCGCCGTCAAGCTCGCGCAGCATGGCAAACAAATTAGCGGCGGCCTGATTGAGATCGCCCGCCGCACTTAGGTTCAGGGTTGCGTTCCCGGTTTCCGGCCCAAACCCCAGCAAGGCTTCGCCGGCATCCACCGATGTGGCGTCCAGTCGGAGCGGTGCTCGGGGTGCATAGTGTTTGTCCAGCATGCCTGGCGATTTGGGTGCTTCTCCATTGGTCGCCGCCGCCAGCGGCCCGGTGACGGTTTCAATGTCTTCGGTGGCGATCCCGCCAGGGCGAAGCAGCGCTGGTGTTGATCCGCTCAGATCGACAACAGTCGACTCAAGTCCAATCGGACAAGGGCCGCCATCAACGACATAGTTGGGGCCGCCGTCCGCCGGGGTAGGTAATGACTGAATGACGTGATCGGCGGTGGTTGGGCTGATGGCACCGGAGCGGTTGGCGCTCGGCGCGGCGACCGGGCAGCCCGCCCTGAGCATCAGTGATTGTGCGACCGGGTGGTCGGGGACACGCACGGCGGCTGTGTCCAGTCCGGCGCTGACCAGCAGCGACAATTTGCAATTTTCCCCGCGAGGCAGAACGAGGGTCAACGCACCGGGCCAGAACCGCTCAGCCAGCATCCGCGCCATGGGTGTGACGGCAACTACCTGTTCCACGGACCTAGCATCGGGCAGATGAACAATTAGCGGATTGAACGAGGGCCGGCCTTTTGCCGCGTAGACAGCGGCGACGGCCTCATCATTTTCGGCATTAGCGCCGAGGCCGTAAACGGTTTCTGTCGGAAAAGCGACCAGCTCGCCGCAGGCGAGCGCCACAGCCGCCGTCTCAATTCCATCATCGTCGCCGGCAACAATAGAGCTAGAGCCCCGGGAAAATTCTTGGCTCAACTGTTTGCCTCGACCCCCGAGCCACTGGCAATGAAATGGGGGTTTTCGAAGTCCGGCTTGCCGTATCCCAACTCGACGCCGTCCACCGTCATGACCGAACCGCCGGCAAACCGGAGCACGGCATGGCCGGCGGCTGTATCCCACTCCATGGTTCGTCCCAGGCGCGGATAAATATCGGCATCGCCGCGGGCCACCGTACAGAACTTGAGCGAACTCCCGGCGCTGACTTCCTCGGCAACCTTATAGTCCGATAGGTACGAATCTACTTCGTCAGTGCGGTGTGACCGGCTGACCATGGCGGTGAGGCCCTCAGCGGGTGGTGTGCGGCAGGAGATAACTCGCTCCTGTTCTTCGCCGTTCTGAGCGAAGGCGCCGACACTGGCGCCCCAATAAGTCTCGCGCTTGGCTGGAACGTGTACAACGCCGAGTACGGGACGGGAGTTATGGATCAAAGCGATATTGACGGTAAATTCGCCGTTGCGGCTGATGAACTCCTTGGTCCCGTCGAGAGGATCGAGAAGCCAGAAGGCTGTGTCTTTGACCACGGGGATATTTCCGGCCGAAGCCGCTTCCTCGCCGACGATGGGGAAATTATCTGTGACGCCCTCGCGGATTGAGCGGGTGATCAGTTCTTCCGCCAATTGGTCAGCCACCGTGACCGGCGAGCCGTCGCCCTTCGCCTCGACGTCGAAATCGGTCTCGTAGATCTTCATGATCTCGGCGCCGGCCCGTTTGGCGATGTCGCCCACCTGCTGCAATAACCCAAGTCCAATATTCAGCACGCGGTAACTCCTTTGATATCAAAGCAACAAAATAATCTCATTGCGCATACATTGCGCCGCCGGCGGAATTTTCCTGGTGTGAGCGGCGATGTCAATATGGGTTTCTCAGTTTACTCAGGCATCGTTGGTCAAGTCGTCGGCGGAAATTTCCTCGGCGACGAAGCGCCATGCCTTGAAGCCGCCGGACCAATAATCCGCCTTCATACCGGCTTTGACCTTGAGGCGAGCGAGAAACTCCGCCGGTTCCGCCAATTGCTCCCATACGGAGGGAAGGAACAGAGCACGCCGTCCGCCGTCGCCAATGACCAATCCGTCAACGCCGGGACGCAGTTGGGAAAGCAAGTCCTCCTCATCGGCAAATGAGAGCGGTGACTTCGGGCTGAGAACAGAGATCGACATTTTCAACCCTTCGCGTTCCATGGCGGTGAGGTCGGGAAAGCGCGGGTCACCGAAGGCAGCCCGATAGGCATTATCGGCGACGTCCTCAACCAGAGGCCGATGCGCCTCCGGAGAGCCAATGCAGCCGCGCAATTTACCGTCCCGTTTGAGGGTGACAAAGCATGCACCGTCGTCTTGTAGATCCGTGGAGTGGTCGGAGGGTGTAACCGGCAATGTTTCGCCATGGGCCAAGCCGTGGTCAATGGAGGCCGCAGCCAATAGGATCAGCGTTGTGCCGTGTTCTTTGAGCAGCAGGCGGGTGGCGGCGGCGAAATCATCCTCGTCCACTTCCGGCTCCGGCTCCGGCTCGCTTACTTGATCGTCCTCAGGCTCCTCCGGAATTGATTTGATGGTGGTCTCGCCCCAGGTCACCTGGGCCCGGGGCTTAGGTTGTTTCTCCAGGAACACCCACGAACCGTAGCCAACGACCCGGTCCCTGGGGCCGGCGGTGTCGCCGGAGTTACGGACATCGACCGTCTGTACGCTCATACCCCGCTTTTTAGCCACGGCCAACAGGCCGCCGACGGGAAACCTACCGCAGGCGCCCTCGCGGGCGATGGCGCCGGGGTCCATGTTTTCAATTGCCCGGCAGGTTTCGCCGTCCAGTTTTTGCGCGTTGTCGTAGTCAAGGTAGTGACTGAGATCGGAACTGATGACGATCAGTGTTTCCGGGCCACCCCACAATGCATCCAATACCTCTGCGATAGCGTCCGGGGCGGCCTCGCCGACCACCAGGGGGACCACCGAAAATTCATCAAGGATCACCTGTAGGAAAGGTAGGTGGACCTCAAGGCTGTGCTCCAATTCATGGGTGGCATCAAAGATTTGAACCTGCGCCAAGCCGCTGATTGCCGCCGCGGCATCCTGATCGACGGGGACATCGCCCAATGGCGTTCGAAAGGCATCGGCGCCGCTCATGGCCAAGCCCTGAACGGCGACCCGGTGGCAGGGGCCAAGTAGAACAACGCGGGAAATGGTGTCATGAGCAGGGCGCAGGCGGACGTATGCCGAGGCTGCAATAGGTCCAGAATAGACATATCCGGCGTGGGGCGCGATCATTGCCTTAGGCGTGGGACCGTCCGGCACTTCTGCATCGTCCAGAAAACCCTGGACAACGGCACTTAACTCATCAGCGGCGCCGGGATAAAACTGTCCCGCCACAGCAGGTTCACGGATCACGGACATGGGCCTCGCCTCATCGATTTATCGGCCTAGTGTAGACCGCATCCTTGTCGCGCACAAAGACCTGTCGATGTATTCAGCTTCAGGAAACCGAGCGCTCGGGCGGGAATGTCACTGTCACGGTCGTTCCATTGCCAAGCTGGCTATTGATGCCGAGGCGGCCCCCGTGCATTTCAGTCAGCATTTTACACAGATAGAGGCCGAGACCGGATCCCTCGTGCGCATGGGCGGCGTTGTTACGAGCTTGTCCGAACGGTTCGAGGACTGTTTCCAATGCATCCTCGGGAATGCCGTGGCCTGTATCCTCAACCTCAAGAATGATCGAAGCGTTGTCATTTTGATGCACTCGGATCGTGATCTTCCCCTGAGGCGGCGTAAATTTAATGGCGTTGGACATTAGATTGATCAGAATTTGCCGGAGCCGCGATGCGTCGCCCATCAGATACGGCAAGTTCTGAGAGACATTCATGCCGAGGAACACTTCGCTTCTGCCCGCGCGGTCGGTCAGCATTTTCATGGTCGAGAGTACGATCTGGTTGAGATCAAGCTTGGTTTCGGTAAATTCCAATTTACCGGCTTCGATCATAGAGACATCCAGTATGTCGCTGATCATTGCCAGGAGATGAGCCCCGGCGGAGTGGATGTCTTGTGCATAGTCCTGATAGTTGGGATGGCCGAGCTCCCCGAAGGTTTCGCCGACCATCATTTCGGAAAATCCGATTACGGCATTTAGCGGCGTTCTCAATTCATGGCTCATGTTGGCGAGGAAAGCCGTTTTGGCATGATTGGCAGCCTCGGCTTCACGCAAGGCTTGGCGTATATTCTGTTCATGAAGTTTGCGGTCGGTGATGTCATGCATGGTGCCGATGATGCGAACGGGCTTTCCACTTTCATCGAGCGCCGCTTCGGATTCCACATGAACCCAACGGACCGAGCCGTCGGCGCGGGAAATTCGAAAATCGTGCGGCAGTCTTTCACCCGCATTTATCGTCTGTTGCAGAGAGAATATGAAATCATCCCGGTCGTCAGTGTATACAAGCTCCTGGAGATTGTTGAAGGTCGGTGCGATTTGCCCTGGTTCGAAACCGAATACGCGATACACCTCGTCGGACCAGGTAATTTCGTCGGATTCCAGATCCCGTGACCAGTTGCCGATATGAGCAATCCGTTGCGCTTCGGCCAAGCGCGATTCACTGCTCTTTAGGTTCTTTTCAACCCGGTTGCGCTCGGTCATGTCGGTGATTATGGCTAATGATCGATCAATTTCAGCGATATTGTCGCGCACGGTCGTCGCTGATAACAGCACATCGAAGATCTCGCCGTCCCGTCCGACTATTTGATAGGGGATGTCCGCACAGACACCCGTGCGAAAAAATTCAGGAAGTACGGTTTCCTTGGCAAACTTCCGGGATTCGGGAGTCAAAAAGTCGGTTGATGGCCGGCCGATAACTTCATCTCGATCGTAGCTGAAGGTGGCGAGCCATTTGTCGCTGACTCCGACCAGCTTCCCTTCGTGGTCAATCGAATGAAGGATGGCCGGAATTTTATCAAATAAGGACTGAAGAGGCTCCTCTTCGTCGAGCAACGGTTCCGGGTATCCGCTGAAGTGCGGGGCCGTTGGGAGTGATTTGTCCCACGAAATCGGCGCGCCGTTTTCCAACTTCTCCAGCTCGTCGATGAGCTGTGCTTTGGTTTTTTGAAAACGCATCTTTCGCGTTCGATGATCGCTGGACAATTTGGTTCTCCCGCAGTGCCAGCAGCGTTCGCGTATTGCATCTGTTACGCATTCAATTGTAGGCAAGAGAAGAATACTATTGCATGCAAACGTGGTCGAGTCCTAATTTGAGAACACTCGCCAGGGTTCAATGTCGCGACAGGTCAATCATGCTAGTCGTGCTCGTCAGCTATCTCATTCACAAGCCAGGTTCGAAACCGATTGACCAGTGGGCGGGCGTGGGGTGCGGAGAGTAGCCGATAGGTACCCATTTCCACAGGTGGCGCGTAGGGTAGTTCGACCAGGGAGTTGGCGGCGATCTCGCGCTCGGTCATGATCGGTGGCGCCAGGACCATCCCCATGCCAGCGACCGCGCCGTGAATGGCGGCATCGTCCGTGTCGAACTCGTGGCCGAAATTAATGTCTTCGACTTTAACTTGCGCGACAGCAGCCCAGCGCCGCCAGTCCCAGTTATCCACGCTACAGCATATCGCGGCTATGTTCCCGACGTCCTGCAGTCCGCCAAAGGAAATGTCGCTAAGCAGGGATGGCGACAAAACCGGCCGGCTGGCGTCACCGATCAACCGCTCACCCGACGTTTGGGCGTCGCCGGAGCGGGCATAAATAATTGCCAGGTCAATATTCGGCGTCAGTTCAATGTTTGAATTGTGCGTTGTCTCAACACGTATCCGGGAGTCGGGGAGGTGGCGTTCAAATTTCTCAAGCGCGGGAATTAGCCAACGTACAGCGAAGGAGACACCCGAGCGGACTACCAACTCATTGGCGTCGCGCTGCAACGCTTGCGCCGACTTCTTGATGATCGCCAGACCCGGTGCCACGTCGGCATGAAATCGCCGGCCGGTTTCGGTTAGGACAATGGCGTTGTTCTTGCGCGTGAACAGCGCGACGCCAAGGGCGTCCTCCAAGGATTTGATCTGGTGGCTGACGGCGCTCGGCGTCACCGAGAGTTCTTCCGCCGCCAGTTTATGGCTGCCATGGCGTGCCGCGGCTTCAAACACGCGGACTGAGTTCAACGATAGGCGGTTGGGATTTTGCATCAAAATAACTCATTCAGGTACTAAAACAGTCGTTTGCTTATCTTAGGGTTACATGAGAAAAACGCAATCAACGCCGGATGCATGGGAACCCGCAAGCTGATGTTTAATCGACAGTTTTCAGATAATGCCGCCGCTATATTATGGGTCACCGCTGGCACCGCCCTATTCACCCTTGTCTTCGCTTCGGGCAAGTTCGCCAGCGGCAGCGCATCGCCGCTGCAAATCTTGTTCCTGCGCTATGTCGGCGGCCTGGTTACGCTTGCCGTGGTTGTGTGGCGTTTCGGCGGCAGCTTTAGGAGTTACAAGAGTGACAAGCCTTCGATGCATTTGGTCAGGGCTTTTTTGGGCTCCTACGGCGGCGTCGCCGCCATATACGCGGCGGCGAATATGCCGATCGTGGATGCCACGGCAATCGGATTGCTCCAGGCAGTCTTCACGGTGGTACTTGGAATCATGATCTTCGGCGACCGTATCACAAAGCCGCACTGGATCGGCATCGTATTGTGCTGTGGAGGGGCGGCCATAGTCGTTGGATCGAAAGGCGCGTTCCGGTCGATCGAGTTTATTTACCTGGTTCCCGCATCGGCGGCGTTTCTCGGCGCCATCCTAATCGCCTTTGAATCGATCATGATCAAGAAGCTGGCGACGTCGGAAAAAACCATGACGGTCCTGTTGTACGTCAATGCATTCGGCATTCTGCTTCTTGCGGTCCCGGCCGTCCTCACCTGGCGGTCAACCGACGTTGTTGCAAACCTACCGTTTGTGTTTCTGGGGCCGCTGGCGATCACCGCGCAATACTTCGTCATCAAGGGTTACCGGATGGCCGATGTGTCTTTGCTGGGGCCTGTCGACTATACCTGGATCGTGTTCGCCGGCATTGTCGGCTATTTCTACTTTGGGGAAACGCCGACCACAGGCGTCGTCGCCGGCTCCGCCGTGATCGTTGGCGGGGGTGTGATACTGGCGTTTGTTAAATCGCCGAGGCGCGACGTCAGTCCCGCCGCAGACGTTGTTCTAAATCCATGTGCCGCCGCAGCACGCCATTGATCCGGGGCTGCCATCCCTTACCGCCTTTCTTGAAGTGCTCGACGATGTCGGCGTCGAGACGGATCGTCGTCGAAACCTTGGTCGGTGCCTTTTGGCGGCCGCGCGGTCGGCGGTACTGCTCAAATATCTTAGGTTCTTGGGTCGTTTCAGTCATTTGTAACTCCTTGTAATTATTATCGTACTAAGTATGTTACAACAAATACATTTATAAATCAAGTAAATTGTAATAACAATTAAAATAACTTTCCTATATCACGTTTGACTGCTCTGGCGCCCAGCCCATCAGCTAGGACTGTCACACCCAAGCCGCACACCTTATATCTATGAAGGACTTGTCGCCCCGGAGATGCCGCCATGGCGGAACATCAGACCGCAAACGTCCAGGATGAAGGCTTCGCCGACGCCGTGCCCGGCCGCTATTGGCATGTGCTCGATGATGGCCGGGTGCAGTGTGATCTGTGTCCGCGGTTCTGCAAACTGCGTGAGGGGCAGCGGGGGCTTTGCTTCGTACGCGCCTGCAAGGACGGCGGCGTGGTGCTGACGACTTACGGCCGCTCAAGCGGCTTCTGCGTCGATCCGATTGAGAAAAAGCCGCTTAACCATTTCCTGCCGGGAACGCCAGTGCTGTCGTTCGGCACGGCGGGCTGCAACCTGACCTGCAAATTTTGCCAGAACTGGGACATTTCCAAGTCGCGGGAGTTCGACAAACTGCAGGCCCAGGCATCGCCGGAGATGATCGCCGAAGCGGCCATCAAGACCGGCAGCCGCAGCGTTGCCTTCACCTACAACGACCCGGTGATTTTCCTGGAATATGCCGTCGACGTGGCCGAAGCCTGTCACGCGCGGGGCATCAAGACCGTGGCCGTTACCGCCGGCTACATCACCGAAGAGCCGCGCGAAGAGTTCTACCGGCACATGGACGCAGCCAATGTGGACCTCAAGGGGTTCACGGATGAGTTTTATAGGGGACTGTGTACGGCCGGCCTGGCGCCGGTGCTGGAAACGCTCAAGTATCTCAAGCATGAGACCGATGTGTGGTTCGAGATTACCAACTTGATGATCCCCGGCGAGAACGATTCGGAAGCCGAGATCGAGGAAATGACGCAGTGGATCATGGAAAACCTGGGGCCCGGCGTGCCGCTCCACTTCTCCGCCTTCCACCCGGACTGGAAGATGATGGACAAGGACCGGACACCCAAGGACACATTGGTCCGCGCCCGGCGGATCGCGCTTAAGAACGGCATTCATTACGTCTACACGGGCAACGTTCATGATTTCGACGGCTCCAGCACCTATTGCCACCAATGCGGCGAAATTCTGATCGGCCGCGATTGGTATGAGCTCTCAACTTGGAACGTGACTTTTGAGGGCAATTACTCGGGTAACTGTAAATCCTGCGGCGCGCAACTGGCCGGCGTGTTCGATGGCCCGCCCGGTGATTGGTGCCGCAAGCGGGTGCCGGTCCGGTTCGGCCCACGTGACAGGGCTAGCGCAACCTGATAAAGGTTCCGCCCGATAATTCTGACGCGGCGAAAATCCGGCTCTCATATGTCAAGAAAATGGATTGCCTTGATCCTCAAGGTTTGTGTGTCCGGCGCCCTCATTTGGTACCTGCTGTCCGGTATCGATTTGGACCGGGTGTGGGCGCAGCTCACTGACGTAGATTCAGCCATGCTGGTTGCAGCTGCGGCGATGATGCTTGTTCAGACTGTCATTGGGGCGCTTCGCTGGCGGGTTGCGGCGGTGGCGATTGACGTCCCCTTATCGGTGTTCCATGCCGTTCGGATGTTCTACATCGGCGCATTCTTCAACCAGGCGCTGCCCGGCGGCACCGGCGGCGACGCCGTGCGGATGTACATGGGCTACAAGAGCGGATTCGGGCTGCGCGGCGCCATCAATAGCGTAATTTTGGAACGGGTGGCGACGGTTCTGGCTCTGGTTTTTCTTGTCTGCGCCACGCAGACGTCTTTCCTGCCGAGGCTGGACGAAGCGACGCGGTCCTTGGTACTTCCGACGGTTCTCATAGTGGCGGCAGGGGCGGTTGGCGGAACCGTTCTCCTCTGTCTGCTTGACCGGGTGCCGGAGTCGCTGCGTCATTGGAAACTGGTTCGCGGCCTCGGCCATTTGGCCGGTGATGCTCGATTGGTTTTTCTTCGCCTGAGGAACGCGGCGCCGCTGTTGATGTGGAGCGTACTGGGTCACGCCAATATTTCAGCCTGTGTCTATGTCATGGCACTCGGATTGGGGCTGGGCATTGACCTGTTCGATTGCATCGTCCTCATGCCGCCGGTGCTTCTGGTGATGACACTGCCTATTTCCATTGGCGGCTGGGGCGTGCGCGAGAATGCCATGGTTTTCGCCTTCGGCCTTGTCGGCGTCTCCCAGGAAGCGGCGACGGTGCTCGGTGTGCTGCTCGGCTTTATTGGATTGGCGACGGCGCTGCCCGGTGGTTTGGTATGGTTAGCAACCCGGGGCGACGACCACAGCATTAGCCTGGACGACGTTGATGGCGATCTCGCGCCGGCCGGCCCGGAAGAATCTTAAAGAACCCGCGATTCAAAGCTTTTTTTTGTCATGGACGCGGTTAGAGTCGCGTGACCATCCATCCACTAGTTCCGTCGAGGGAGACATCCATGAAGATCGCCTTTTCCAATCCTGCCATGCCGGCCTCCGGCGCTGCCGTCGTCGGCGTCCTGGACGGACGCAAATTGACCAAGGCTGCCCGAGATCTGGACAAGAAAACCGGCGGCGCGCTGAGCCAGGCGATCAAGGCCGGCCGCTTCCGCGGCAAGGCGGGGCAGAGCCTGACTTTGCTGGCGCCGCGCGGCACCAAGCTTGAGCGGATATTGGCGGTTGGCCTAGGCAAGCCGAAGGAGATCAATGATCTTGGCATGCAGGAATCCGGTGGGCGCGTGTATGCCGCCCTGGCCGGAACGGGCGGAACGGCGGCCACGGTCATGATCGAGCGCGTCGAGGGGTGCAAAATGACGGCTAGTGAGATGGCCGCCCAGTTCGCTTATGGCGCCAGGTTGCGATCCTACCGCTTCGATAAGTACCGCACGACGCTCAAGGCAGACGAGAAACCGAGCCTGAAGTCGGTCAAGGTTCAGTGCAGCGGTTCAGCGGCGGCGCGTAAGCGATATGCCACTCTGAGCCGAGTAGCCGACGGCGTATTCATGACCCGTGATCTTGTCTCCGAGCCTGCCAATGTCCTCTATCCCGAGACCTTGGCCAAGCGAGCCCGGGAACTGACCAAGCTCGGTGTCAAGGTCGAGGTGCTCACCGAAGCGCAAATGAAAAAGCTCGGCATGGGCGCGCTGCTCGGTGTGGGCCAGGGCTCGATCCGTGATTCGCGCATGGTCGTCATGCAGTGGAACGGAGCGCCGAAGAAGGGAAAAGGCGACGCACCCGTCGCCTTTGTCGGCAAGGGCGTCACCTTCGACACTGGCGGCATTTCCATCAAACCCGCTGCTGGCATGGACGAAATGAAATGGGACATGGGCGGATCCGGCGTGGTGATCGGTCTGATGAAGGCGCTGGCGGGGCGCAAGGCCCGCGTTAATGTGGTCGGCGTTGTCGGCCTGGTCGAGAATATGCCCGGCGGCAATGCCCAGCGTCCCGGCGATATCGTCACCTCCATGTCCGGTCAGACCATTGAAGTCCTCAACACCGACGCCGAAGGCCGGCTGGTCCTGGCCGACGCCCTGCATTACACCAATGAGCGCTTTAAACCGAAGTTCATGGTCAACCTGGCGACATTGACCGGCGCCATAATCATCGCCTTGGGCCACGAGCATGCCGGCCTGTTCTCGAACAACGACCGGCTCTCCGAGCGTCTGACCAAGGCCGGGCTTTCGGTCGGCGAGAAAATCTGGCGGCTCCCCTTGGACAAGGCCTATGACAAGGACATCAACTGCGACGTTGCCGATATGAAGAACATCGGCAGCGGCCGCGGCGCCGGCAGCATTACCGCCGCTCAGTTCCTGCAGCGTTTCGTCGGCAAAACCGCTTGGGCGCATCTCGATATCGCTGGCGTCACATGGTCGAAGAAGGCGTCGCCCACGGTACCAAGGGGCGGAACGGCATTCGGTGTCAGGCTGCTGGACCGCCTCGTCGCCGATCACTACGAGACCAAGTAGAGGACCGGTGAGCAAGGCACCCAAACGCGGGTTTGAGAGGGCCGAGTTCGAGGCCCGTCATCAGCGCGCCGGTCAACTAATGGCGGCGGCGAAACTGGATGCAATTCTGGTCACGTCTGAACAGCACGTCCGATACTTTACCGGATTTGACAGCCAGTTTTGGGCCAGTCCGACGCGGCCGTGGTTCGTTGTCGTACCCGCCGACCGGCCGCCCATCGCCGTAGTTCCAGAGATCGGCGGCCCCGGAATGGTTGCCACCTGGGTCGATGACGTCCGCACCTGGCCGGCGCCGGTTCCGGATGACGACGGCGTCACTTTGTTGGCCGAAGCTTTGTCCGAGGTCGCGGGGAAATTCGGGCGCATCGGCGCCGAGTTGGGCCCGGAGATGGTGCTACGCATGCCGGTGGCCGATTTTCATCGTATCGGCGAGATCATTGATCCGGTCACGTTCGTTGATGCGACGCCTGTCCTCCGGCAGATGCGCGGCGTCAAATCACCTGCCGAAATCGAGAAAATCCGGCATGTATGCCAGCTAACCTCGGACGTATTCGAGGCTCTGCCCGGACGGCTTCAAGTCGGCATGAGTGAGGCCGACGCCTGCCGCCGCATGCGTATTGACGTGCTGGAGCGTGGCGCCGATGGTTCGCCCTACATGATGGGCGTGGCCGGGCCGGGCGGCTACGACAACATCATCATGGGACCGACGGACCGGATCATCGAGGACGGTGAAATCCTGATCATCGATACCGGCACTACCTTCGACGGTTATTATTGCGACTTCGACCGCAACTTCGCCTTCGGCCCGCCCACCGATGCGGCGCGGCGGGCCTATGACGTGGTTTTTGAGGCCACCGAGGCCGGTATTAATGCGGCGGGGCCGGAGGTGCTGACGACGGATTTGTGGCGCGTCATGAATGAGGTGCTGGAAGCCGGCGGCGCGCTTAGTAATAATGTCGGCCGGCTCGGCCATGGCCTTGGCATGCAATTGACGGAATGGCCGTCCAACAAAGACGGCGACGACACGAAGCTGGTCCCGGGCATGGTGATGACTATTGAACCGGGTATGGAATTCGCACCGGGACAGATGATGGTGCATGAGGAAAACATCGCCATCACCGAGGACGGGGCGGTATTGCTGACCCGCCGCGCGCCGCCGGAAATGTGGGTGGTCGCATAGGGAGCGCCGGAATTGACGGAAATCGCCTTCTATCATCTTGAGCGGACTTCTCTGGAAAAGGCTCTGCCCATGCTGCTGGAGAAGACATTGGAGGCCGGCAAACGGGCCTTGGTGGTGGCCGGTTCCGAGGACCGTGTCGAGAGCCTGAGCGGAGCGCTTTGGACCTATGACCAGGATTCCTGGCTGCCGCATGGATCGGAAAAGGATGCCGATCCAGAGGAACAGCCGGTGTGGCTGACAACCACGGATGAAAACCTCAACGCCGCGCAATTCCTATTCCTCACCGACGGCGCCACGTCCGAGCGGGTAGCTGATTTCGAGCGCTGCTTCGAACTGTTTGACGGCAACGATTCCCATCGGGTCGAAACCTCGCGAGAACGCTGGAAGGCCTATAAGGATGCCGGCCATGATTTGACGTACTGGAAGCAGACACCGGCCGGTGGCTGGGAAAAGAAGGAGTAGGGCGATCATGGAAAATGACAACGATCCAAAAATGGATCCCCGGTTCATGGGTATCCCCACCTTCATGCGGACGCCTTTGCAACAAGACCCCACTGGACTCGATATCGCGCTGGCTGGCGTGCCCTACGACGGCGGTGTCACCAATCGTCCCGGCGCCCGCCACGGACCCCGCGAAATGCGCAACATGTCGACCCTATCGCGCTCCATCCACCATGTTTCCAAGGTTGATCCCCACGCTCTGTGCGAAATCGCCGACGTCGGTGACGTGCCGTTTACGGAATCGCACATTCCTGACAAGGCCATGGCCGAGATCGAGGCCTTCTATGCCCGCATTCATGCCGCGGGGGCCGTGCCGTTGTCGGCCGGAGGAGATCATTCCATTACCTATCCCATCTTCCGCGCCATAGGCGCCGAACGGCCCGTGGGTATGGTTCATATCGACGCCCATACAGACACCTGGGACGCTTGGCAGGGCAACAAGTTCAATCACGGCGCTCCGTTCCGCCGCGCCGTCGAGGACGGCGTTCTCGATCCGAAGCGGACCGTGCAGATCGGCATCCGCGGCGCGCAAAATTTCGCCGACGGCTGGGATTACTCCAACGAGAAGGGCATGCGGGTCATCTTCATGGAGGAGTTCACCGAGATCGGCGTCGATGCGGTGATTGCCGAAGCCCGGCGTGTGGTCGGCGATGGCCCAACCTACGTCAGCTTCGATGTCGATGGCCTCGATCCCGTCTACGCCCCCGGCACCGGCACGCCGGAGATCGGCGGCATCACCACCAAGGAAGCCCAGGCCCTGCTCAGGGGATTGTCTGGGCTCAATCTGATCGGCGGCGATGTGGTCGAGGTGTCTCCACCATTCGATCCATCCGGCAACACGGCCCTGGTCGGTGCTACCATCATGTACGAAATTCTCTGCCTACTGGCCGAATCGGTGGCGGGCAGGAAGGGGTAGCGAGGGAGCGGGCAATGACCAAACTTTGGGTCAACCGGCCGGATGGCTCGACCTGGGGCGATTGGGGCGAGGATGACCAGCTTGGGCGGCTCAACTTGCTGACGCCCGAGCGCGTTCGGCGCGCCACCGCAGAAGTCCGCGATGGTATGAGCTTTTGCCTGAGCCTGCCGCTTGATCTGCCCGGCGGCAATGCGGTCAATCCAAAACGGTTGCCGCCCAAGTTCAGTCCGGTGTTTCATGACGGCGAGCATTACTACAACTTCGACTGGGCGGCGATCATGCCGGGAATGGCCGACATCACGTCGGATGAGTGCATGACGCTGTACAGCCAGTATTCGACCCAATGGGACAGCCTCGCCCATGTCGGTTGTTTGTTTGACGCCGACGGCGACGGTGAGGTGGAGCCGGTCTATTACAACGGTTACCGGGCCGGCGAGCATGTTGGCGGTCCCAAGGCCGGTGCCGGCGAGGTGGACGACATGGGCGCCAAGGCCTTGGGCATTGAGAACATGGCCGCCACAGGCGTTCAGGGGCGCGGCGTCATGGTCGATTTCCACCGCCACTTCGGTAATGAGCGCGTCGCTGTCGGCTACGACTTGCTCATGAAAATTTTGGATAAAGACAGTGTCGTTGTGGAGGAGGGCGACATGTTCGCGTTCCACACCGGTTGGGACGACATGATCCTGGACATGGCCGGCGATCCCGATGCGGAAAAACTGCATGCGTCGGGGGCCGTGCTCGACGGTTTTGATCCCCGCCTGTTGCAATGGATTTCCGACAGCGGCATCGCCGTCATTGTTTCCGACAACATGGGCATCGAGGATACCCAGGGACAGGGTGAGGCGGAGGGCGGATGCTCGCGGCTGCCGCTGCACCGCCACTGCTTGTTCCGCCTCGGCGTGCATCTGGGGGAGTTATGGCATTTGTCGGACCTAGCCAAAGCGCTCCATGAGCGCGGCCGTTTTCGCTTTCTGCTCACGGCCCCTCCGCTCAGGATGCCCGGCGCCGTCGGTTCTCCGGTCACGCCCGTTGCGACGATTTGAGGAATTCATGGCAGCGTCAAATCGCGATTACGCAGCGGAGATAGGCAGTGCCGGGAGCGATGACGATAAGGCCAGCCTGACGGCGGACTGGATATTGTCGGAGTTCGACACGTACTACAGTGAATCTCGGCAGATTCCCGATCTAGCGAAACAGGCGTTCGAAGCGCGTGATCACGGCGAGTCCCTCGCGCTCAGCAAGCGGCGACTCTTCTTTTACAGCACGGCCATCCGTGACCTTGGCGCTGAACTTGCAACCGCCTTTCCGCGTCTCGCCGAGGACGAACGGCTTTGGCAGGAAGTCGATGAGCGTTATTTGCCGATGATTAAACGCCGCTATGAGGCGGACCTCGCTTTCGCGTTCATCAACTCCATCCGCCGCAAGATTTATCATGGCGAATGGAAGCCGGTGGAGTACGCCTTCGGCGCGGCAATGTCTCCGTCGAGCGATGACTCGCCGGAGGTTTACCGCTGCTACCAAGGGGGCGCTCAGGTGAGCGCGAAAACGGTTGCCGAAATCCTGGAAATTCCCGGCTTTGGGGTGCCGTTTCAGGATCTCGGCGAGGATGCCTATCTGACTGCTGAGCGCGTTAACGAGAACCTGGGCTTCAGTGGCCGGACGGCGGACGCGATCCGTGCCATTGAGATGATCAACGCCGGTTTTTTCCGAAACCGCGGCGCCTATCTGGTTGGCCGTATTGAACATGAGGACGGCGAAATATCGCCATTCATTATTTCGCTGGAAATCGACGAAGAAGGCATCTACGTCGATGCGGTGCTGACCAGTGAGGCCGACACCCATAACCTGTTCAGCTCAACCTTGGCCAATTTCAATGTCACCAGCCCGCACTATCACGAGCTGTCGGCGTTTCTGCATAGCATCATGCCGCGCCGACCACTCGGCCTTCATTACTCGACCGTCGGCTTCAATCATGTCGGCAAGGTTGCCGTGATGAACGATCTGAGGGGTGAGCTGACGGCCCACGGCGAAGTCCTTGATACGGCGGTCGGGTTTCGCGGAACGGTTGCCATCGGGTTCGCCGCCCCGTCGTCGCGGTATGCCCTCAAGGTCATTCGTGACCATCCGACAGACGGTTACAAGTGGGGTGAATTTGAAGGAATTGAGGCGGTGCTCGGTAAGTACGGCCGGGTGCACGAGATCAACCGCACCGGCAGTATGCTCGACAATATCATTTTTTATAACTTGAAGCTGGAGCGCGACTGGTTCGCACCTGCGTTGCTTGACGAACTGCTGGCTGAAGCCGGCGAGAATGTGTCGGTTCAGGATGGCGCCGTCTTTTTCAGGCACCTGATCGTGCAAATGAAGATGATACCCTTGCCGGTGTTTTTCGAGACCGCATCGGAAGAAGACGTGGAGGCGGCCATCATCAATCTTGGCTATTGCATCAAGAACAATGCCGCCGCTAACATTTTTAACAAGGATCTGGACGCCCGCAATTACGGCGTCGGCGCCTTCCATAAGGTGTTTTTATTCGACTACGATGCTCTGGAACCCTTCGGGGAGGTCAAGATTCGCACCAATGCCGGCCGCTTCGATGGTGAAGAGGACCCGCCGGACTGGGTGTTCGAGGATGGCGTAGTGTTCCTGCCCGAAGAAATGGAGCCGGGCCTGCGCATTCCCAACCGGGCCCTGAGCCGGATGTTCCGCCAAATTCATGGCGACCTGATGAGCGTCGAGTATTGGGAGCGGATGCAACGGGAGTTGGGCGAGGGTAGGGTGCCAAGCATCCGCGTCTATCCCGAAGACCGGAAGATCAGGCGCGAGATCGACCGGCTGGGTATGTACTATTGAAAAGGTAACGCCATGAACTTTCCTTCCCTCATGTCTCCGTTCCATATTGGTCATGTCGAATTCAGGAACAGAATATTCTCAACCGGCCACGACACCTATCTGCCGGAGGGCGGACAGCCGTCGGATGCCCTGATCGCCTATCACGTGGCCCGGGCTCGCGGTGGGGCTGGACTCATCATTATTCAGGTTGTTGGTGTGCATGAAACGGCGCGCTATACGGACGCACTCTTGATCGGCACGGATGACAATTGCATTCCGGGTTTCGCAAAAATGATCGACGCGATCCATGCCCACGGCACAAAAGTTTTCGTGCAACTCTTCCATCCGGGGCGTGAGTTATTGGGCCGCCCGGACGGCGTTCTGCAACCGAGTTATGCCCCGTCAGCCAGCCCCTCTGAACGGTTCCGTACCAACCCAAAGGCCATGTCACAGGACTTGATCGCGGAAATCATAGAGGGCTACGGCCAAACTGCCAGGCGTATGGCGGAGGCCGGGGCGGACGGTGTCGAGATCGTTGCCAGTCACGGCTATCTACCGGCGCAATTCATGAATCCGGCCGTCAATCGGCGACCCGATTCCTATGGCGGAAGTTTTGACAACCGCCTTCGATTTACTGACGAAGTCATTCAGCGTTGCCGTGCGCTGACGCCGGAGCAGTTCATCGTCGGGATGCGGTACTCCGCCTTCGAGGTTGATTCATCGGGTATGAACGATGACGACTCATTGCAAATTTTCCGCGCCCTCGCTCCGTCACTTGATTATTTGAACGTGATTGCCGGAACGTCGGCGACCGCGTCGGGAGCAGTTCACATCGTGCCGCCCATGACGGTCGACAATGCCTATCTCGCGCCTTTTTCGCAGACGGTAAAGCAGGCAATCGGAAAGCCGGTTTTTGTCGCCGGTCGTATCAATCAGCCACAGGATGCGGAGCGGGTTATCGCCAACGGGGAAGCCGATATGTGCGGCATGACGCGGGCGATGATTTGCGACCCGGAATTGGGCAATAAGACGTTGGAAGGCCGGTCCGAGGAGATACGGGCCTGCATTGGATGTAACCAGGCCTGCATCGGCCATTTCCAACTAGGACTGCCGATCTCGTGCATTCAACGCCCCGAAACCGGGCGGGAACTCGACTACGACCAGTTGAAACCGGCCACCGAGCCGAAGCGTGTTCTTGTTGTCGGTGGCGGCGTTGCCGGAATGAAGGCGGCTGTTACCGCTGCCAGGCGCGGTCATTCGGTGACCCTGACGGAGGCGACGGGCCGCCTCGGCGGCCAGGCATTGCTGGCTCAGCTTTTGCCGGGCCGCGCCGAATTCGGAGGAATTGTCACAAATCTGGAAAACGAAATCAGCCGGTTGGACATTGAGGTGCGCCTAAATGAGCCCGCGACGACCGAAAGCATACGCGCGGGTGCGCCCGAAGAGATCATCGTTGCCACCGGCTCGCGTCTCGCCGACCCCCGTCTCGAGTCCGTCGAGGGCGCCAATATTATCCATGCGGCCGAATTGCTCGGGGGACAGGCGAAGACGGGCCGGCGGGTGGTGATCTATGACTGGCCAGCCGATTGGGTCGGGGTCGGGGTCGCCGAGATGCTGGCGCGGGACGGTTGTGCCGTGCGGCTTGCCGTCAACGGGCCTTCCGCGGCGGCGGCAATACAAAATTATGTGCGCGACGAGGCCGTTGCGCGATTATTCAAACTGGGCGTCGAGGTGCTGCCCTATATGCGTCTATATGGCGCCGATGATTCCAGCGCATACTTCCTTCATACGGCAGCCCAAGAGGCGGTGGTCTTGGACGATGTTGATACCATCGTACTGGTTTGGCCCAACGAGCCTGAGAATGACCTGGCCGACGCTCTGCAAGGCAAATCACCGAATATTCATCTCGTCGGCGATGCGGTCTGTGCGAGAACCTGCGAAGAGGCGGTCTATGATGGCCTGCAAGCCGGGTGCGCCATATAGCTGCTCATCAAGGGTGTGCAACGGGAATTGGGTGAGGGAAGGGTGCCGAGCATCCGCGCCTATCCCGAGGGCAGAAAGATCGGGCGCCAGATCGACCGGCTTGGCATGTATTACTGAAACGTAGCTCCGTTGCGCGGACCGGATGTTTAGGAGAATGGTTCGCTTTAAACAATGATTCCCTCATATACTGCCGCGGCGCGTGGGGAGACGGGACATCTCCCGTCGTCACGTTCACGCATGTGAGCGAATGGGGGGCGAAATGGCAGAGATAACTTTCTTGGGATTGGGTCTGATGGGGTCGGTTATGGCCGAGACCATGGTCAAAGCCGGGCATGATACGGTCGTCTGGAACCGTACGGCGTCAAAAGCGGAGCCGCTGGTTGCGATTGGTGCTCAAAATGCCTCCGATCCTGCCGCTGCAGTTTCTGCAAGCCCGATCACTGTCGTTTGCGTGGGTGACTACGAGGCTTCGGATTCGTTTCTTCGCACACCGGAATCCCTGGCCGCGCTCAACGGGCGGGTCCTTATTCAGCTTTCCAGTGGTTCCTGCATGCTTGCCCGTGAAGCAAATGACTGGGCGAGCGCGGCAGGCGCATCGTATCTGGACGGCGGAATCATGGCCTACCCAAGCCACATCGGTACGCCTGATGCCATGTTTATCATGTCGGGTGACGAAGAGGCGTATTTCCAAGCGGAACCTCTGCTTCGCATTTTGGCGCCCAAGCTTGAATATCTGGGTGACGATCCAGGCCGGGCGTCTGCCATGGATTCAGCCATCCTCGCCGCCGATTTTGGACTCATTATGGGTATTTTCGGTGGCGCCGCGATCTGTGAAGCAACGGGAATTTCCATTAAGCAGTTCGTTGAAATAGCCCGCCCCGTAATGGCCATGGATGTCGAAGCGCAGTTCGAGAGCGCGATCAAATACCAAGACAAAGACACTGAAGAGACGGATGCCTATCTCAAGCAATGGAGAGAGGTAATTGATCCCGTGATCGAGACGACCGAGAACGCCGGATACAATTCCGAATTTCCGACACTTGCGAGAAATATGCTGGACCGCGCCATTAACCAGGGATGGGGGGAGCATGACGTTGGCGCATTAATCAATATTCTGCGACCGGCCGCTAAGTAATCCGGCCCGCGGAGGTTCGCTGTCGGTTGATCGCTCAATCAGTCTCTTGATATTGACACCGGACTAACCGCGCCGCCGGCGCAGGCTGAAGGCGACGGCGCTGCCGATGCAGGTCATCACCGCCATGGCCAGGTAGGCGCGGCCGGCGAAGGCGGCATAGAGGTGGCCTGCCGCGAAGGCCGCCAGGCCCAGGCCTAACCCCATGACAACAGCCGAATAGACGCTTTGGGCTGTCGCCGAATGGCGCGGATCAATGCGGCTCGCCATGAAATGAATGGCACCGAGATGGGTGGCGGCAAAGGTGAAGGCGTGCAGAGCTTGGAAGATGATGAGGGCGCCCAGGCTGTCCGTTAGGCCGGTCCCGATCCAGCGCAGCGTTCCAAGGAGACCGGCCAGGGTCATCAATCTGGCTGGGCCGATGCGGCTGACGATGCGGTTTCCGAAGGCGAACAGGACGATCTCAGCGGCAACGCCTTCGGCCCATAGCCAACCGATAACATCTTCACTGTACCCGGCCTGCTGCCAATGGATGGTGCCGAAGGTGTAATAGACGCCGTGGCTGGCTTGGATCAGAGTGGCGGCGATTACGAACAGGAGGAAACGCCTGTCACTGAACACCTCAAGAATGGCGGGACGTTCGCCCGGGGTTGCCGGCGCGCGGGTATCGGGGACAAACCAGGCGGAGACGGCGGTCATGGCGATGCCGGCCAAGATCAGCCACAGGATCAGGTTTTGATCGTGGCCGACCAGCAGATAGCCGACGCCGACCGACGAGATGATAAAGGTCAAGGATCCCCACAGGCGGATGCGGCCGTAATCGATTTTCTCCGCCCGCCCTGTGAGCATGGTCAGGCTTTCGCCCAAGGGCATGATCGGCGCCCAGACGATGAAAAACAGTACGGTCACGCCTAGGATCGACCAGAAATCGTAAGCCAGGGAGAACAGGGCATAGCCGGCCAGGGACAGGACGGCGAGAACAACCATCAGCCTACGACGCTCGCCGAGGCGGTCGGCGACGTGGGCTATCAGCGGGTTGGCGAAAACCTTCACACCGATGCCGACGGCGATGATGATGCCGATCTCTTCCGCGTCAAGGCCGCGCGCGGACAGCCATACAGGCCAGAACGGCAGGTGGACGCCGATCACGGCAAAGGCGGCGCTGTAATAGACGGCGAGCCGGAGTGAGCTCATGCCTCGGTTCCGATTGAAGCCTCCAGGCGAGAGCTGGCCTCGAGCCAGGCCTCTTCCGTTTGCTCCAGGTCGCGCTTGACCTCGCCCAGGTTGACTTGAACTTCCATCAACTTGGCCGTCGACCCTTCGTAGACTTCCGGATCGGCTAACCGGGTCTCGAGAGTCTCTCTTTTGCCAGCCAGCTTTTCCATCTTCTTCTCGAAATCACGGATCGTTTTGCGAAGTTCCGAGGTCTCGGCACGGGCCGCCGCCCGCGCCTGACGCTCCTGTTTACGGTTTCGCTTGGCGTCGCCGGTTTGGCCGGTTCGGTCGGCCCGACGCCGTTGACGGCGCTGCTCAATCAACCGTTGCCGGTAATCGCCGAGATTACCGTCAAAGGGATGGCATGACCCTTCGGCGACCAGCCACAGGCGGTCGGCGATCAATTCCACCAAATGGGCGTCATGGGTGACCAGCACCACGGCGCCGTCGTAATCGTTCAGGGCGTGGACCAGGGCTTCGCGGGCATCGACGTCGAGGTGATTGGTCGGCTCGTCCAGCAGCATGATATGGGGTTTGGCCAGGCTCATCATGGCGAACAGCAAGCGCGCCTTTTCGCCGCCGGAAAGCGAGCCGCAGTTGACGTCGGCGCGTTCCTGGGCGAAGCCGAAACGGCCCAGTTGGCTGCGGACTTCCGATTCCCGGGCATTGGGCATGAGGCGGGCGGCATGCTGGAAAGCGGTCTCACCGAGGTCCAGTTCCTCGGCCTGGTGTTGGGCGAAATAGCCGACCCGTAGCTTATTGGATTTGGACAGGTTCCCGGCCATGGCCTGGAGGCGCCCGGCCAGCAGTTTGACCAAGGTCGACTTACCGTTGCCGTTGGCACCGATCAGGGCGATGCGGTCGTCCATGTCGATGCGCAGATCAAGGCCGCGCAGCACTGGCTTGTCGGCCTCGTACCCGACGTCGATGCTGTCCATGGCAACCAGCGGTGGCGGCAGTTGGTCCGGCTGCGGGAAGGTAAAGGCCACCGTGCGGTCCTCAATTACTGCGGCGATGGGCTCCATACGCTCCAACATCTTGAGACGGCTCTGGGCCTGACGTGCCTTTGTCGCCTTGTATCGGAAGCGATCGACGAAGGATTGGATGTGTTGGCGTTGCGCCACTTGTTTGACGCGCATCTTGGCGTCCAATTCGAGGCGCTCGCGCCGGGTTCGCTCAAACCGGTCATAGCCGCCGACATAGCGAACCAACTTGTTGCCCTCCAAATGGACGATCTCATCGACCACTTGGTTCAGCAGCGTGCGCTCGTGGCTGATGACCAATAGCGTGCCGGGCCAGGACGCCAGGTAGCCTTCGAGCCACAGGGCAGCTTCCAGGTCCAGGTGGTTGGTCGGTTCATCAAGCAGCAACAAATCGGGCCGCGCAAACAGGGCGGCGGCCAGGGCGACCCGCATGCGCCAACCGCCCGACAGGGTGTCGCAGGCGCTCTGCTGCGTTGCTTCGTCGAATCCCAGACCGGCAAGAATCCGCGCCGCGCGGGCCGGTGCCGCCTGGGCGTCGATATCGGCCAGACGGGTATGAATTTCGGCAATGTCCTGGGCGTCGGTGGCGGTTTCAGCCCGGGTCAGTAGCTCCGTCCGTTCGACATCGGCGGAGAGCACCGTCTCCAGCAGGTTTTCGGGACCCGACGGTGCGTCCTGGGCAACGCCGCCGAGGCGAGCATCGCGGCGAACCCGGATATTTCCGCCGTCGCTCGACAGCTCACCGGAAATCAGACGGAACAGGGTTGACTTGCCGGACCCGTTGCGTCCGACCAGACCGACCTTGTGGCCGACTGGCACAGTCATGGTCGCCTGTTCGAGCAGGGTCCGTCCGGCGATCCGGTAAGTGAGGTCATTGACATGCAGCATGGCCGGCGGGTGATAGCACGGGCGGGCGGGGGAGAAAATACACGGAGCCGGTTATGTGTCGGAACCGCGGGTCAAAGTTTGATGTGCATCAACGTCTTGAAGAGCGAGACGGCGTATATTGAACAAGGTCAATTTTAGCGGCCCTCTCATCAAACTACGTTATTCGTACTTTTTCCCGCCCGTATTGAACGATCAGGAGGGTGACATGTTTGGCAAACCATCAATGACAACGCGGATCGCGGTCGGTAAGGGAGTTGGCCTTGCGGTCGGGCTTCTGGGGTTCATCCTGATTCCCTATTTCATGCCGGACGCGGGCTGGCTCATTCGCTGGGGCGTGTTGCTCTGGTACGCGACTTTCGGCGCGATTATTGGAATATTCGGCGCCTACACGTCGCATCCCGTGCTTAAGTTTCCGCTGCCCTGGTGGTTTCGGGATGGTCTTGTCGGCGGTTGGTTGAATTTCGTCCTGACTTTCTTTGCCTACGACACCATGAAGGCGATGCTGGAATCCATGTTTGGCCCGGACGGAGTCTTCGCGTCGCCGTTCTGGTTCACGGCCGAGGGGGTGATTGTCGGACTCATGATCGGATACTTCGCGAAACGGTTCGGCGGTGAAGGCAAGGAAACTATCGGCCGGTGAGGGCTCAAGCACGCCACCTCGCGGACTATCGCCGGCCGCCGGCCAATTTGACGGAGTCGGGATGGCGGCGTAGGCGGGCCATGGCCCAGACGCCCAAAAATGGTCCAATGGCGAGGACGGCGAAGGCGTAACGCCATCCGGCGAGATCCACCACATGCGGCATCAGATGAATGGTGCCAAGTGTCAGCAGGAACCCGGCCGAGGTCTGTACGGTCAGCATCGTGCCGATGCGTTCCGGCGGCGCCAGTTCGGCGATGCTGGCGGAGAACTGGGCCGAGTCGGCAATCACCGAAATTCCCCATAGCAGGCAGACGGCGAACAGCAGCATAGGATTGCCGCCGAACAGGAAACCCACGACCAGAGCACAGCATCCACTGATGGTCATGGCTGTCATGGTCAACGCCGTCCGGCCCCAGCGGTCGGCGGCAAAGCCGCCCATCACGCAACCGAAGGCGCCGCCCAGGCCCATGGCCGAAAAGGTCGCCGTCCGCGCCCAGAACCCAGGATCATCGGCGATGGTTAGGCGGAAGCTGGCATCTAAGAAAATACCGAGCCAGGCCCACATGGCGTAGAGTTCCCACATGTGGCCAAGATAGCCGAAATTGGCCATCCGCAAGGCCGGTTGGGCGAAGCCGGCGAAAGCGGCCTGCGGATCGAACGGCGGCGCCGGTCTCGCATTCGGCCCAATTTGAACGGCGTTGATCAATAACGCCGCCGTCAAGGCGACGGCGGAGGCGGCACCAATGGTAAACCTCCAGTCAACGCCGCCAAAGGCATTGAACAAATGCGGCGAAGCCGAGCCCAGGGTCAGGGCGCCAACCAGCAATCCGACCAGCAAGCCCATGTCGCCGTCGGCCCAGGACGCAGCCAGCTTCATGCCGACCGGATAGACGCCGGCCATGCAGGCACCGGTGATAAAACGGCACAGGATGACGGTCGCCGATGTTGGCTCGACCAGCAAAATGACCGCATTGGCCACAGTGGCCACCAAAGCCGACACCATGAAGAAGCGGCGCGGATCGATGCGGTCGGCGAGGCCGAGGATGGCGCTGGCCAGGGTACCGACCACAAAACCGGCCTGCACGGCGCTGGTGAACAGGGACGCCTGATCTGCGCTCAGGGTGTACTCCAGGCGCAGCGACGGCAGTACGGCGGAGGCCGAAAACCATAAAGCCATGGCGGCGACTTGGCATAGCGCCAGCACTGTCAATGAACGCGCCTTCGGGCTCATCAGTTCCCCCAATCCTTCTGGTCCGCTTGGTGCGCCGAACAATGGCAAATTACCGCCAACACATAAACTAAAACGTTCGTGATTGCGGTCCTATCGCTTGCCAGGGGTGAATGATGGCGCTATAACCCGCCCCCGCAACAGCGGGTGATTGTGGCGGTTACGCCGAAACCCCCAGAAAAACAAAATTTGCAATCGAATGCTCCTGAAGGGATGACATCGCATGTCCGTCGAAAGAACTCTCTCAATTATTAAGCCCGACGCCACCCGCCGCAACCTGACCGGCGCCATTAACGCACGGTTCGAGGAAGCGGGGCTGCGCATCGTTGCCCAAAAGAGACTGCACCTGACCCGCGCCCAGGCCGAGGGCTTTTATGCCGTCCACGCCGAGCGCGCTTTCTATGGCGACTTGTGTAATTTCATGTCATCGGGACCGGTGGTGGCTCAGGTCCTGGAGGGTGAGGACGCCATTCAGAAGAATCGTGACATCATGGGCGCCACCAATCCAGCCAACGCCGACGAGGGTACCATCCGTAAGGATTTCGCCGAGGATGTTGAGGCCAATTCCGTGCATGGCTCCGACGCGCCGGATACAGCGGCCTGGGAAATCTCTTATTTCTTTAGCCAGATTGAGTTAGCCGGATAAGGCGCTCTAAGCCGGCTCCACGCAGTTCCCCGAGTCAACTCGGCCTTCGGCGATTAATCGAACCGATTCAGGATAGATCCGGTGCTCCTGCTCCAACACGCGGGCGGCCAGGGACTCCTCGTCGTCTCCCGGCTCAACCGGAACCTTGGCCTGGAGGATGATCGGTCCGGTATCCATTTCCGCGCGCACAAAATGAACCGTGCAACCTGATTGGGACTCGCCCGCGTCCAGTACGCGTTGGTGAACGTCCAGGCCCTTGTAGGCGGGGAGCAACGAAGGATGGATGTTGATCAATCGGTCCTGCCAATGCTCGACGAATTCTGCTGACAGCAACCGCATGAACCCGGCCAGGCAGACCAGTTTCGCACCTGCAACTTCTATCGCTGCGGTCATGGCGGCGTCGAAGGCTTCGCGCCGGTCATAGCCGCCGTGGTCGATGACCGTGGTCGCAATGTCCGCCGCCTCGGCCCGGGCCAGTCCCTGTGCAGAGTCCTTGTTCGAGATCACTAGGACGATTTCCGCCGGGTATGCAGGATCAGCGCAGGCATCAATCAGGGCTTGCAGGTTGGATCCGCGTCCGGAGATAAGGACGGCGAGTTTCAGACGTCCCATTCCGCGCTCGCGTTGCCGATAATGACAGCCTCCGCATCACCGGTCCGTTCGATCACCGTGCCGATAGTAAAGACGGTTTCCCCGGCTTGGCGCAGGGCGTCCTCTGCTTCGGATTGCCGTTCAGACGAGACGATGAGGATCATGCCGATACCGCAATTGAAGGTTCGCGCCATCTCTGTTGCGTTGATGCCACCGGCGCCGGCGAGCCAACTGAATACCGGCGGCAGCGGCCAATTCGATGCATCGAGTTGCACGCCCAATCCATCAGGCAGCACGCGTGGGATGTTTTCCGTAAGACCGCCGCCGGTGATATGGGCCAGCGCCGTGATGGCACCCGTTTTGACGGCGGCAAGGCAGCTTTTGACGTAGATGCGCGTCGGAACCAGCAAGGCCTCGCCCAAACTGCATCCGTCGTCAAAGGGCGCGGCGGCATTCATATCGATGCCGGATGTTTCGACCACCCGCCGAACCAACGAGAAGCCATTCGAATGAAGACCATCGGAAGCCAGGCCCAGCACGACATCGCCAACCGAGACTCCTTCGCCAGTCAGGATACCGCCGCGCTCGACGGCGCCGACGCAAAATCCGGCCAGGTCATAATCTCCGGGATCGTACAGCCCCGGCATCTCCGCCGTCTCGCCGCCAATTAGGGCGCAGCCAGCCTGACGGCAACCCTCCGCGATGCCGGCAACGATGTCGCGGCCGGCCTCGACTTCAAGCTTTCCGGTGGCAAAATAGTCGAGGAAGAATAACGGCTCGGCGCCCTGTACGACCAAATCATTGACACACATGGCAACCAGATCGATGCCAACGGTATCATGTCGGCCAACCGCCTCTGCTATCAGCAATTTGGTGCCCACACCGTCGGTGGCGGCGACCAGGATCGGGTCTTTGTAGCCGGCCGCCTTGAGATCAAATACTGCCCCAAAACCGCCCAAATCGGATGCTACACCGGCTCGCTCCGTGGAGGCGGCCAGGGGTTTGATTGCATCAACCAATTCGGCGCCGGCTTCGATATCGACGCCGGCGTCTTTGTAGCTGAGTCCGTTGCGAAGATCGGATGCGGTTATGGCTTCCTCCCGGGGTGAGCTGTGTTAGAGTCTGTCACGTTCGTGTGAGGCAGAAGATTAATGGTTCCGTGGCGCTTTGCAATGACCGAGGTTTTCGCCGTGGCCCGCGTCACGGTGGTGCTGGCTGCTGTCTTTGCCATGGCGCATGCGGGGCCGGTCTGTGCGGGTTCGTACAATGTCTATGAAGTGAACGGCGTCGCCGTTGATGTAACCGCTGAAACCGCTGCGAAGGCCCGTGAAAAGGCACTGCCCATGGGGCAGGGCGCGGCGTTCCGGCGGCTGCTGGAGCGGCTGACTCTACGTGATGACCACATCCGTTTACCGGAGTTCACGCCCGAAGAAGTTTCGGAATACGTTAAGGATTTTTCCGTCGCCGAGGAAAAGACATCGGCAGTGCGTTATCTGGCCAAGCTGAACTACCGATTCCGCGGCACCGAGGTGCGCGGCCTGCTCAACGATTTCGAACTCCCTTTCGCGGAAACCCGGAGCAAGCCGGTTCTGGTGTTGCCGGTCTATCAGGCGGCCGGCACGTTGGTGCTATGGGACGAGCCCAACGTTTGGCGTCAGGCTTGGCAGCAAAGGCCGAAGCAGGATGGCCTTGTTCCTCTATTGCTGCCGGCCGGCGATTTACCGGATATTGCCGCCATTGGTGCTGAGCAGGCGACGTCCGGTGACCGTCAACGGCTCGCGGCCATTGCCCAGCGGTACCGGACCAACGACGTGATTGTCGTGTACGGTGTGCTCCGCCTTGATGCGGCCGTGGCCAGGCGCCGCTTGGAGGTGCGAACCTCGCGATACGGACTGAGCGGCGACAGCCAACCGTGGTCCGCGGTCTTCCGGCAGGACGCAGAAGAAACGATTGGCGGCTTGTTGGCCCGGTCCACGGCTGCCGTCGCTGAGCAGGTTGAAGATGAGTGGAAGCGTCAGAACCTGCTCAAGTTCGACAGCCTGGGCATTGCCGCGGTGACGGTGCCGGTGAGTGAGCTTAAGGACTGGTTGGCGGTGCGCGAACGGTTGCGGGAGGTCGCGGTCATCCACCGCATCGAATTAATTCTCATGTCGCGTGACGAGGTCCGCATTAATCTGCATTACATCGGCGGTCCGGAGCAGCTTACCCTGGCCATGGACCAAGCGGACCTGACGATGATTAAGGAAGAGGATGAATGGGTCCTCAACCCCATTGACCTCGGTCCTGGGAAATCCTGAGAGCCGTATTCCGTGAATGTCCCCAATGCCATTTCCCTGGCTCGCCTGTTCGCGGTCCCGATCATCGTGTGGCTGATCCTGGGTGATCAGCTGGAGGCCGCGTTTTGGTTAAGTTTGGCGGCAGCCATTAGTGACGCCGTGGACGGAACCATCGCAAAATTGTTCAACGCGGAGACCGTGCTCGGCGGTTTTCTCGATCCCATGGCCGACAAAGCTTTGCTGGTGTGCATGTTCGTCAGCCTCGGCCATGCTGGGTACATTCCCATGTGGCTGGTGATACTGGTGGTGTTCCGCGACGTGCTGATTGTCGGTGGTGCGCTGGTGTTCGAAACCATCACCAGTTCGCTCCGAATGCAGCCGATGATGATTTCCAAGATCAACACCGTTGCCCAGCTGGTGCTCGCCGTGGGTACACTCGGCCTCGCCGGATTGAATCTCGAAGACCCCGGCATAAAGGACCCCTTGACCTATTTCGTCGGTTTGACGACCCTGGTCTCGGGCGGGTTCTATGTCGTGTTGTGGACCCAGCACGCGGCCAAGCACGAGGAAGACCGGGAGGAGGGAACGTGAGTCGCGATCGCAAAGCTATTTTCTGGCTCGCCGGATTGGTAATATTTGGCGGGTTGATTCACTTGTTGAGCAGTGTGCTGCTGCCCTTTGTCGCGGGTATGGCAGTAGCCTATTTCCTCGATCCCGTGGCTGACCGACTTGAAGAGCGGGGCGTTTCGCGCGGCTTGGGAACAAGCCTGATCCTGCTGGCATTTTTTGCCGCCGCAATCGGAGTCTTGGTGCTCCTGGTGCCGCTGCTTCAGGGCCAGATTGTCGAACTGGCAGGGTTAATTCCGGAGATGGTCGAGTGGCTACGAAGCCATGCCGAACCCTTGTTGCTCCGCCTGCAGGCAGACCTGCCGCCGGAAGCTTTGGATAAGTTACGCGACGCCGCCGGATCGTTCGCGGGTGACGTGGTTTCGTGGCTGACGGGTGTGCTGGGCCGCATTTGGAGCGGCGGCGTGGCTTTTTTCAATCTGCTCTCGCTGATTGTCATTACGCCGGTGGTCGCCTTTTACCTGTTGCGAGACTGGGACCTGATTACGGAACGGATTGATACCTGGTTACCGCGCGACGCAGCACCGGCGATCCGGTCGCAGTTGCGGGAAATCGACCGTACCATCGCCGGTTTCGTCCGCGGGCAGGCCAGCGTATGCCTGGTGCTGGCGTTGCTGTATGGTATCGGATTGTCGTTGATCGGTCTCAAGTCCGGCCTATTGGTCGGTTTGGGAGCCGGATTAGTTTCTTTCATTCCTTATATCGGCGCGGCCAGCGGCCTTGCCGTCGGTCTCGGCATTGCTCTCGCCCAGTTTTCTGATTTACCGCCAATCCTGATGGTGGCGGCTGTATTTGTCACCGGCCAGACGCTGGAGAGTTACGTCCTGACGCCGCGCTTGGTCGGCGACCGGGTCGGGTTGCATCCGGTGTGGATCATCTTCGCCCTGTTGGCCGGCGGTGCGGTATTCGGGTTCACGGGAATTCTCCTGGCCGTACCGGTGGCGGCGGTAATCGGCGTGCTCATTCGTTTTTCCCTAACGCATTACCTGGATAGCCCGCTCTACAAAGGTGGCGGGGGTGAGCAAGGGTGAGCGCGGCGGCGCAATTGCCTCTGGAATTCGATCACCGCCCGGCCTTGAGCGGTGAGGATTTTCTGGTTGCCGAGTGCAATGAGGAAGCCGTGGCTTGGATCGACAGATGGCCGGACTGGCCATCGCCGGCCCTGGTCATTCATGGCCCCGCCGGTTGCGGTAAGAGCCATCTGGCGGCCGTATTTGGCGCCGCCTCGGGCGCGCACACCATCGGTGTGGATGATCTGCACGCGGACTCTTTGGATGCCTCGGCTGGCGCCGTGATCATCGAAGACGCCGACAGTATCCTTAACTCCGAAGTCGAAACGCCGCTGTTCCACCTGTACAACCGATTGTCCGAGACCGGTCAGCGGCTGTTGCTGACCGGATTGCAGCCGCCGGGACGCTGGACGATTGGGCTGGCCGACCTTCGCTCGCGGCTCAACGCGGCCACGGCGGTTGGCATCGGTGCGCCGGACGACGCCTTGATCCAGGCGGTCCTGGTTAAGATGTTCGCCGACCGGCAATTGGAGATCGATACGGATGTAATTGCGTTCGTGCTGCCGCGTATGGAGCGCTCGTTCGCGGCGGCGCGGGAGTTGGTCGCCACCGCCGACCGGTTGGCCCTGGCCGAGCGGCGCCGGATCACCGTACCGTTGATGAAACGGGTGCTCGAGCACCCCATTTCAAGCTCTGAGGGAGAGTAGTCATGGATTTAGGTATTACCGGCAAGAAGGCCATCGTCTGCGCCGCCAGCAAGGGGTTGGGCAAGGCCTGCGCCGTGTCGTTGGCGCGGGAAGGAGCCGACGTCATCATCTGCGCCCGTACCGCGGACGACATTGAGGCGGCGGCCGCCGAGATTAATGGTCTCGGCGGCGGAACAGCCACAGCCGTTGCCTGCGACATCACCACGGATGAGGGGCGGGCGGCGGTGCTGGCGGCCTGCCCGGCGCCGGATATTCTGGTCAACAACGCCGGTGGGCCGCCGACCGGCGATTTCCGTGACTGGGGCAGGGAAGAATGGATCGCCGCCATTGATGCCAACATGCTGACCGCGATCTTTCTGATCAAGGCGACGGTGGACGGAATGATCGAGCGCAAATTCGGGCGCATCGTCAACATCACGTCGAGCGCCGTCAAAGCGCCAATCGACATCCTCGGCCTATCCAACGGCGCCCGGGCCGGCCTGACCGGTTTTGTTGCCGGTATTGCGAGAAAGACCGTGCGCGATAACGTCACCATCAACGCTATCCTGCCCGGGTCGTTCGACACCGACCGGCTCAGGGGTAACATGGAAGTGTTGGCCGGAAAGGCCGGGCGGGCGGTAGACGAAGTTTCGGCGGAACGGGCAGCGGGTAATCCCGCCGGGCGCTTTGGTCAGCCCGAGGAGTTTGGTGAACTTTGCGCCTATATCTGTTCGGCCCAGGCCGGCTATATCACCGGACAGAATCTGCTGATCGACGGCGGCGCTTATCCGGGAACACTGTAGGCCATGACACTTAACGGGCATCCGGACTCTTACTACGCAGCAAGCGCCAACAGTGCGGCCGAGCACCCTCAATTGTTGGGTGACGAACTGGCCGATGTCTGCATCGTCGGGGCCGGGTTCACAGGCCTTTCGGCGGCGTTGGAATTGTCCGAGCGCGGCTATGATGTCTGCGTGATCGAAGCCGAGCGCGTCGGCTGGGGCGCTTCGGGCCGCAACGGCGGGCAAATCTGCAGTGCCTACAACCGCGGCCAGGATGCCATCGCCGGCATGGTCGGAGGTGATGCCGCAAACGTATTCTGGGAAGTTTCGGAGCAAGCCAAGGAGTTGATCAGCGAGCGGGTCGAGAAATACAAGATCGATTGCGATCTGACCTGGGGCTATTTGCATTGCGCCAGTAAACCGAGCCACCTGCCGGGACTGGAGGAAACCCGGAATGCATGGGAAGCGGCCGGTGTCGCCGGCCTTGAGATGTTTGACCGTGAGGCACTGCGAGACCGCCTCGGCACATCCGTCTATCACGGCGCCCTGCGTGAGACGGGGGCAGGGCATTTGCACCCGCTTAACTACGCTCTCGGGCTGAGTGATGCTGCCGTCAGCAACGGCGCCCGCATCTATGAGAACTCGCCGGTGACACGAGTTGTTGCAGAAGGTGAGCCTGTGGTCGAGACGGCGCGGGGCTCGGTCCGGGCCAAGTATCTGATCCTCGCCGGCAACGCTTATCTCGGGAATTTGGCGAAACCACTGTTTCACCGGATCATGCCGGTGAGTAGTTTTATTGTCGCGACGGAGCCGCTCGGGGAGAACCGGGCGAGAGGCCTGATTCGCGATAACGAAGCCGTGTGCAACAGCCTGTTCATTGTCGACTATTATCGTCTCTCCGCCGACAATCGTATGCTGTTCGGCGGTCGCGCCAACTACACCGGGCACGAACCGCGAGACCTGTTCGCCGATATGGGGCCACGCATGCTAAAGGTGTTCCCGCAGTTGGGCGATGCGCGCCTTGACTATGCCTGGGGCGGAACCCTGGGGATCACTATCAACCGACTGCCGCATGTCGGAAGGCTGGGGGAGAATACATTGTTCGCGCACGGTTATTGCGGTCATGGTGTCGCTTTGTCGGGCATGTGCGGCAAGCTGATGGCCGAAGCCATTGCCGGGACGGCGGAGCGTTTCGATGTTATGTCGCGCATTCAGCACCAACCTTTCCCCGGCGGCCCGGTTCGCGTGCCCATGCTGGCTTTGGGAATGATGTATTACCGAATTCGCGATATCCTGTCCTAATGCCGTCTTAGCCGACCGGAGGAGATCGATGTCGACCCAAGAACCACGAACAATTCGCCTCGATGTAAAAGACAACGTTATCGTTGCCCTCGACGGGATCGGTGAGGGGTGCGAAGTATCCAGTGAGGGAGTTACCGCCTCGGCCACGGTTCCCGCCGGCCACAAGATGGCGACGGCGTTGATTGCCGAAGGCGACGCGGTGCGTAAATTCGATCAAATAATCGGTTTCGCGACATCCGCAATTTCCCCTGGTGAGCATGTTCACACGCACAACTGCGCCTTCCGGATGTTCGAGCGCGACTATGAGTACGGTACCGAAACTCAGGAAACCGAGTATGTGGACGCGGTTGCGCAAGCCACATTTCAGGGCTTCAAACGGGCTGGCGGCGGCATGGGGACGCGCAATTACATTGGTGTTCTGACCAGTGTCAACTGCGCGGCCACGGTGGCCAAACACATGGCCGAGACCGTCAACCGTTCCGGCGTCCTGGATGATTATCCCAACATCGACGGCGTCGTCGCGCTGGTGCATGGTTTCGGCTGTTGTGGTGATCCCAACGATGAGGGATTCGCCAACTTACAGCGGCTGCTTTGGGGCTACGCCCGCCATTCGAATTTCGCCGCGGTTCTGTTGGTCGGCCTGGGCTGTGAACTCAATCAAATATCGTTCCTTATGGACGCCTACGGTATGCGCGAGAGCAAGACCTTCCATACCTTCGTCATGCAGGAAAGCGGCGGGACGCGAAAAACCATCGAGGCCGGCGTTGAGCGGATTGAGTCGCTTCTGCCCGCCGCCAACGCCTGCCAACGCGAAGAACTGCCGGCCAGCGGCCTGACCGTGGCGCTGCAGTGCGGCGGCTCTGATGGATATTCAGGCATCACCGCCAACCCGGCGATGGGCGCCGCCGTTGATCTGGTGGTCCGTAATGGCGGTACCGCCATTCTGTCGGAGACACCGGAGATCTACGGCGCCGAACATTTGTTGACCCGCCGCGCCGTCAACCGCGAAGTCGGTGAAAAGCTGATTGAGCGTATCCGCTGGTGGGAGGAATACACGGCAATGCACAACGGCGTCATGGACAACAACCCAACGCCGGGAAACAAGGCCGGTGGTTTGACGACGATCCTGGAGAAGTCCCTGGGCGCGGCGTCGAAAGGCGGGACCACGAATTTGGCCGGCGTCTACAAGTATGGTGAACCAGTCGATACGAAGGGCTTCGTGTTCATGGACAGCCCCGGCTACGATCCCTGTTCCATCACCGGACAGGTGGCTTCCGGCGCCAACTTGGTCTGTTTCTCGACCGGCCGCGGCTCGGCGTTCGGTTTCAAACCTTCGCCGACCATCAAACTGGCAACCAACACAGCCATGTTTGAGCGCCTTGCTGAGGACATGGACATCAACTGCGGTTTTATTGCCGACGGGACGCGGAGCATTGAGGAGACCGGCCAGGAGATTTTCGACTATTTGCTCGCAGTTGCCAGCGGCCGGGCGTCCAAGTCGGAGGAATTCGGGTACGGTGATAACGAGTTCGTTCCCTGGCAGATTGGTACTGTGATGTAGGCATCTATCCTCTCCGTGGCCAATTCCTCTTTACCCGCGCGCGCATTTTCTTTTAGGCTGTCGGCATTAATTCATAAGGCGTAAGGGGGTAGTGCCGTGCCGGGAGAGTTTCGTCGTCTGACCTTTCATTATCGGGAGTTGCCTGCGGCGCTGGAAAGTTGCGGCGACGAATTGGTTGAGAGGTTGTCCAAGGGATCCGTAGCGGGCATCGAATCGAAATCTATCGAAGACAGGTTTCACTATGAATTTGAGATATTCGATGCGTCAAAGGGCGAGACGAGCCATGCTGTAGTTCCGGAAGACGATATTCACAGCGCCCTCGTCGACTATTGCCTGTCACATCAAATTCCCATGCCCAGGGAGTCCATCAAATCCATTCGGTTGGTTAACGGGCAACTTTGTCTCGACGTACTTATCGGCGACGCCGAGGATCGGCAACGATCCATGGACGATTTCCTGGCCAAGCTAAGCCATGAGTTGCGAACACCCTTGAACGCAATCTTCGGGTTCTCGTCGATGATCGACCGCGGCATGTTTGGCCCGATCGACGAGCAATACCGGGAGTTTGCCGAGAACATCCATGCGTCGGGCGAGCATTTGCTGGGGATCATTTCCAAGGTTACTGATTTACCGACAGCTGAGGATAGGGCCGGCGACCCCGAGGACTGAGGCCAAAATCCCGGTTCCATTGCAACCGATGACAGAAGGCGTCCGTCGGCCTATCATCCGGCTATGGCGGAGTCCCGGAAATCGTCCGATCAAGAGCGTGTGACGCCTTTGCGCGCCAGACGTCCGGTAACGGCGGAAGGGGCCAGGCGTTTCATCAACCGCGAACTGTCGTGGCTGGCGTTTAATACCCGCGTCCTGGAGGAGGCATCGAACAGCGCCTATCCATTGCTGGAACGGCTCAACTTCCTGGCCATTTCGGCGGTCAATCTCAACGAATTCTATATGGTCCGCGTTGCCGGATTAAAGGGTCAGGTCCGGGCCGGCATCACCGAGGTTAGCGCCGACGGCTTAAGTCCGGCCCGGCAATTGGACGCGGTACGTGATGAAGGCGCGCGCCTAATGGCCCGCCAGAACGCTTGCTGGCGGCAACTAGCTCAGGAATTAGCCGAGGCGGATATTTTCGTCTATACGAAGCCGGGCTTACGCGCGATCGATCGAGACCGGTTCAAACAGAAATTCATGGACGACGTGTTTCCCGTGCTGACACCCATAGCGGTCGATCCAGAGCAGCCATTTCCGTTCATTCCAAATCTTGGACTTTCCCTGATCCTGCGCCTTGAGCGGCCCGGAGAGGAGGCGCCGCTGACCACGTTGTTGATAGTGCCGCCGCAACTGGATCGATTTATGCGCCTACCGGGTCCCGGTTCACGCTTCATCCCCATGGAAGCGGCGATCAGCCTGTTCGCGGAGTTGGTATTCCCCGGTTGCCGGATATTGGCCAGTGGATGCTTCCGCGTTCTCCGCGACAGTGAGTTGGAAATCGAGGAGGAGGCGGAAGATTTGGTCCGCACATTCGAGACGGCGCTCAAGCGCCGGCGGCGGGGTAGCATCATCCGGCTAAGCCACGACATAGATATGCCGGGTGAGCTTCGTGACGTCGTGATGATGGGAATTGGCGTGGAGCCGGCGGACGTTGTCGCCATCGACGGCCTGCTCGGCCTTGCCGATACCCGTGAAATCGTCCGGTACGGTGATCCCAATTTACGACTTTCGTCACTTCAGCCGCGATATTCAGATGCCGTGACCAAAGCCGGCGGCGATATGTTCGCGGCTATCCGCGGCGGCGATATTCTGGTCCATCACCCTTACGAGAGTTTCGAGAATGTTATCGATTTTGTCCGCCAGGCGGCATCGGATGCGGATGTCGTGGCGATCAAGCAGACGCTGTACCGAACCAGCGACGATTCGCCCATCGTCGCTGCCCTGATCGAGGCGGCCCGGGCGGGAAAATCGGTTACCGCCGTGGTCGAACTGAAGGCGCGCTTCCATGAGGAAGCCAACATTCGCTGGGCGCGTGACCTGGAAAGAGCCGGGGCGCAGGTGCTACATGGCTTTATCGACAAAAAGACCCATGCAAAGGTTAATCTCGTGGTCCGCCAAGAGGCCGCCGGGCTTGTCTCCTACGTGCACTATGGCACCGGCAATTACCACCCGGAGACGGCGCGGGTATACACGGATCTGTCGCTGTTCAGCTGCGACCCGGCGCTGTGCCGGGACGCAGCGCGCATTTTCAATCTGATGACCGGCGACGCCAATCCCCAAGCGATGGAGAAAATATCCTTCTCGCCGGATACCCTGGCTCCAACCTTGATCGAGAAGATTGACGCCGAGGCCGAGAATGCCCGCGCCGGCAAACCGGCTGCCATCTGGGCCAAGCTCAACAGCCTTGTCGACCCTGAAATCATTGATGCCCTCTATGCGGCCTCACGGGCTGGCGTCGAGATTGATCTGATCGTTCGCGGGATTTGCTGTCTGCGCCCCGGTTTGCCGGGATTGTCCGAGACGGTTCGAGTCAAAAGCGTGGTCGGCCGTTTTCTCGAACACGCTCGGATCGTGTGTTTTGCCAATGGCCACGTGCTGCCGTCCCGCGAAGCCCTTGTTTATATTTCGTCCGCGGACTGGATGCCGCGAAATCTCTATCAACGAATCGAAACGCTGATTCCCATTGAGAACGCCGAAATTCACAGCCGTATCCTCGATGGAATCATGGCTGGCAATCTGCGTGACGAGGCGCGGAGTTGGCGGCTTGATGGGGATGGGCGCTATCAGCGGGTCACGGATGGACACGGATTTTGCGCCCACGATCATTTCATGGCCCCACCGCCCGCACATGATGGTAAAAGCGGGGAACCGACGCTGGACATAAGCAAAGGCGTGAGCAAGACATGAGCGGAGAACCCACCGACAGCACGGTAACGCCATTTCCAATTCCCGCCGGCGCCAAGTTCGGGCGCGTCGCCGTCATCGATATCGGGTCCAATACCTTGCGTCTGGTCGTCTACGACACGCCGACCCGGCTGCCCGTCCCCATCTTTAACGAAAAAGCCAATTGCGCCCTGGCCAGCGGCTTGCAGCAAAGCGGCCGTCTCAACCCCGATGGCGTCGTCAAGGCAATCCGCAGTCTGACCCGGTTCGTGCGCCTGTCGGAGCAGATGGGCGTCGAGCGTCTGGAACTGGTCGCCACGGCGGCCGTGCGCGAGGCCAGCGACGGATTGGAATTCGTTGCCAGGATCGAGGAAGTTCTCGGCGTCGCCGTCCAGGTGGTCAGCGGCGCCGAGGAGGCCCGGTTGGCGGCACTCGGATTGTTGAGCGGCGTTCCCGACGCCGATGGCCTGTTGGCCGATCTCGGCGGTGCCAGCGTTGATCTGGTCGAGCTTAACAGCGGGAATTTCGGAGCCAATGCGACCCTGCCTCTGGGCCATCTGCGGTTGGCCGAAGCGGCCAAGGGAAAGGCCGGGCGGGCGCTCAAGCTGGTCGAAGGGGAAATGGCCGGTCTGGGCTGGCTGGCCGGCTGTCGGGGCGGCACGCTCTATGCGGTCGGCGGTATCTGCCGCGCCCTGGCCCGGGTGCTTATCGAACAGGTCGGCTACCCGTTGCATGTAGTAGACGGCTACACCATGGAACGGCGCGATGCGTTGCGATTGACCCGTTTGATCTCCGGCCTGGGCAGCGGCTCACTGTTCAACATCTCGGGCGTTTCCAAACGCCGAATCAAATCGCTGCCGTATTGCGCCATGGTTCTCGGCGCGCTGATGGAAACCGCGCAGCCAAAATATCTGACATTTTCCGGTTTTGGCATGCGTGAAGGACAGCTTCTAAAGGTGCTGCCCGAGTCGCTGCGCGATCAGGATCCGCTGCTGGCTGGTTGCGCCGGCATGGCGGAACGCACCGGGCGTTTCAGTATCGAAGGCCAGGAGATGTTTGATTGGATGGCGCCGCTGTTTCCGCCCGACCGCGATCCTCACAGCCGCCTGCGCATGGCTGCCTGCATGCTCAGTGACATCGGTTGGAGCGAGCATCCTGATTACCGCGCCGAACAAACCTTCCTGCGCGTGTTGCGGCTACCTTTCGCCGGCCTTTCCCATGCTGATCGAGTTTCTTTGGCCTTGGCCATTTTCGTTAGCTATAACGGCCACCCGGACAACGCTGTTGTCTCTCCGGTTCGAACCTTGCTCGACGAGGAGGAACTGGCGCGGGCCAACGTGGTCGGCCTGGCGCTGCGCCTGGCCCATACGGTGTCGGGCTCGGCCCCGGGCCTACTGACGCAGACAAAGTTTGAGCGCAGCGGCGCCGAGATCATTCTCAAACTTCCCGACGATCCCCGGGAAAGCGACGTCTTCTCAAGCGAAGCCGTCGAGCGCCGCCTCGGCACCCTGGCCAAGGCGTTGGGCGGCGAGGGACGGCTGGCTTAGCGGACTCCAAATCGCTCGGCGATGACACTTTAAGGCTAATCTGCTATGTTTTCCGGACGTTTCCAAATTCAGCTAAGTGAAGCAGTTCACTGACTGAATAGACAACACCTGCTAGATTGGCGGGCATGTCTATTACGCATTGATAGCGAGGCTCCCTTGCCTGCCTTTAGAATTCTCCATCTGATCTCTGTGCTGGTCCTGGCCATCCTTTTGGCCGCGCCGCTACCGGCTTCGGCCGCCGGGGGCGGCTATGACGACGCGCAACTTCAGCTCCTGTTCAGCGGCAGCAAGGTTGATGGAAATGTCCGCCGGGCTTGTAAGGGAAATGACGAGCCCGACTACGTCAAAAGCCTGGATTGGGAGTTCCAGTTCAACGCCGATGGAACGCTTGCCATCAGATATATCTGTATCGCGGACTATGGCGCCAAGGACAAATCCGAAACCGGTACATGGCGGGTGAAGAACAATGAGCTGTGCGTCGATAGCGAGAGCGGCATTTTCAACAAATATGTCCATGAGGACATGCAATGTTGGCCGATCAAGCAGGGCCGCCTCTTCTTCGAGGGCACGCTTCCCGACAGCAGCACCTATTGGTATTTCAAAATCACCAACCCGAAGTATTCCTCAAACAAGGAACTGGTGACGGCGCTAGGTAGCGTTCGCGGGCAGGCGGTGGCGCAATCCGTCGCCACCATCCAACAACCAGCACAATCCTCAGTTCAACCGGTAGCCGCGGCCCCAACGCCAACTGCTGAAAACGCCCTCGGTCTGCCGCCAGCCGAATACAAGGGTTTACCGAAAGGCACGAAGGTCAAGTTCCGCACCGATCAGGGCAGTGGTGAGTACAAAGTGACGAGAAACGAAGGGTTCGAGTATACCTATAAAATCGACAATGAATGGGAATCGCTTTATGCCGTGTTCGGTAGATCAGGGCCTAATCAATACACGCTCGGATCCGAGGTTAATTATGAGGCGGAATTCAATGATGCAACCGAGTCCGCGCTGGCGGGCCTCTGGCCACTGACGGTTGGAAAGTCCGCAGCGATCAAATTTGAGGAACCCTTCACCGGCGGCCGTTCTGCGTATATGATTCCTTATCCGTGGGAGATCGAGTTCCAAGTTGTTCGCACCGAAGCGATTGAACTGAACGGCAAGATCTACGCAAGCTATGTAATTCGAGAGCATGCCGTTAGAAAAACGCGGGTACCCTCGCAAAGCAGCGCCGAATACACGGCAATGATCTGGTACCATCCCGGTTCCGGCCTGATCTTGAAACGAGAAACAGAAGATACGCGAGGAGCGTCTTCATACGCTCTGGTCTCCGTCAATTTCCCCGAGGGAACAACAACCCACGCTCTGAAGCCGTCCGACGGCGCATCGATTCCGATGGCGGCAGCGGCTCCGGCGCCGGTCCCGCAACCTTCCGCCCAGGCCACCGCCGCGGCGGCGGCAATGGCCGAGGATCTGGCGGCCTGGAAGGCGGTTGAGAACAGCGCCCGGGTTGACGATTTTCAAGGCTACTTGAATGCCCACCCGGACGGCCAATTCGCGACCCTGGCATCGATCAAGATCGGGCAACTGACGGCGCTGGCCGCCGCCAAACAGCAACAAGAACTGACGGCCTGGCAGGCCATACAGGGCAGCACGCGGGTTGCCGATTTCGAGAATTACCTGAACCGCTATCCCGGTGGATTGTTCGCCGGCGTGGCGGCGGACCGGGTTGCCGCGTTGCAAGCTCCACCAGCCGCGCCGGCCCAGCCACAAGTCGATGAAGCCCTGGCCGAGGCCAAGCGCCTGGAAGACGAGCGCCAACTCTGGGCGTCGGTCAAGGACAGCCGAGCGGTGGCCGACTTGCAGTCGTATATTGAGCGCTACCCTGAGGGACTGCACGCCACGGACGCGCGCGCCCGCGTTGCCGTATTGGAGAAATTTGCCTTAGTCGCCAATGTTGATTTCGGCAATTACCACGCGCTGGTCATCGGTATCGACGAATACGAAAACCTGCCGAACCTGAAAACCGCCGTCAATGACGCCCGGGCCGTCGCCGACGTTCTCAAGAACCAGTACGGCTTCCGGGTCAGGTTTTTGAAAAACCCGGACCGCGGCGACATCCTTGACGCCTTCGATGAATACCGCGAAAAGCTGGGATTCCGCGACAACCTGCTGGTTTACTATGCCGGCCACGGTTGGCTCGATGAAGAGGCCGACCGGGGCTATTGGCTGGCGGCCGACGCCAAGCCGAACCGCCGCCGCTACTGGGTCTCCAACGCCGATATCACCGACACGCTCAAGACCTTGCAGTCCAAGCATGTCATGGTCGTGGCAGACAGCTGCTTTTCCGGCACCCTGGTGCGCGGCGCCGACATCGGCATTAAAGGCGGTGATTACTGGAGCCGCATGGCGGAAAAACCGGCGCGTGTGGCGATCACGTCGGGCGGTCTGGAACCGGTGGCGGACGCCGGCGGCGGTGGCCATTCGCCGTTCGCCAACGCCTTCATTGAGGCGCTCACCAACAATGAGACGGTAATTGACGGAACATCGCTGTTCAACGCCATCCGCCGCCCAGTCGCTGTCGCGGCGCAACAGACGCCGCAGTATTCAGATGTCCGCAACGCCGGCCACGCCGGCGGCGACTTCCTGTTCGTTAAGAAACCTTAACCTTCCTGCGACGGCACAGCGAGGAAAGCGGGAAGCGCCTCGGCTTGGGCCGCGAGGCCGGCGAGGGCAGGGAACTGGCCGGCGATCCCATCTGTGAAGTCCGGTTGCCGGTTGGCCATGTGGGTCCAGGCGACGGCGGCGGTGACGTCGGCCTGGGTCATGGCTTCGCCGCCCATCCACGGGCCTAGGAAGTCATTTTCCAACCAGGTCAGGGCGGACATGATCTGGCGGCGGCAGCGTTCGGCTCGCTCCTCGTCGGTCATGCCCGGCGGACGGCGCAGCGTCTCGGTATTCAGTTCAACGACCTTTTCCGACAGGCCTGCGGCCACGGTGACGCGCTGCAAAATGCGCCAGCGTCCCGGCCCTGACGGCGGCACCAGGGCGGCGTCCGGTCCGGCTTGTTCGTCCAGGTAATTAAGAATGAGGGCGCTATCGACCAGCACCTCACCGCCGTCCAGTTGCAGGGCCGGGACTTTGCCCAGGGGATTGACCTCGAGCACGTCGTCGAAATCGCCGTAGACGGATTTAACCTGACGGTCATACGCAATACCGTAGTGGTTCAGGGTCACCGCCACCCGCCTTACGAAAGGTGAGCCGTATTGTCCGACCAGGATCATTCGTGGGGTTCCCATTCAACCACGATCATGCGCTTGCCCTCGACGGCGAGGGCGATGTCTCCGGCCCGCAGGCGCAGCGCGTCGTTGCCGAACACTTCGCGCCGCCAGCCGCTCATGGCTCGGACGTCGGCTTTGTCGCCAAATGCCGCAATCAGTTCGATGTCGGCGCTCGACGCGAGAAGTTTGGTGGCCACGTCGGTGTCCTCGCTCTTCATCTTGAGCAGAACCTTGAGCAGATCGGTGACCGGTCCCAGTCCGCGCGGCAGGTCGGGCTTGGCCTCGGGCTGCGGACACTCGCTGTCGGGAACGTCGAGCCCACGTTTGACGGCGCCGAGGAGTTGTTGGCCATAGCTGCCTTCGGCGACTTTCACAGACAGCCCCCGGGTGCGGCCCAAGTCCTTGGCCGTCTTCGGCGTGTGATGGGCGATCTCGACCAGGGCGTCGTCTCGCATGATGCGGTTGCGCGGCTGGTCGCGGCGCTGCGCCTCACGCTCGCGCCAAGCGGCTAGTTCCCTGAGCACGGCCATGAACCGCGCCGATTTAGACCGCGCCTTGATGCGCCGGTAGGCGTCCTCCGGATTGCCGTCGTAGGTGCTGGGGGCCTCTAGCACCGCCATCTCTTCGTCGATCCAGCCGTCGCGGCCGTTGGATTCGAGACGCTTGGTCAACTTCTCGTAGGCCGGGCGCAAATGGGTGACGTCGGCCAGGGCGTAGGCTGTCTGGCGGTCGCTCAGGGGCCTTAGCGACCAATCGGTAAACCTTGAACTTTTGTCGACGGTGCCCTTGGTCAACTTGGCAATCAACTGCTCGTAGCCAACCGAGTCACCGAAGCCGCAGACCATGGCCGCAACCTGGGTGTCGAACACCGGTTCGGGCAGGCGGCCAGCCTCGTGAAAGAAAATTTCCAAGTCCTGGCGGGCGGCGTGGAAGACCTTGAGCAGGTCACGGTCATCAAACAGCTCGTAAACCGGCGCCAGATCCATGCCGGGCGCCAGGGCGTCAATCACCGCCGCATCGTCGGGACCGGCGATCTGTACCAGGCACAGGATCGGCCAGTAGGTCTTCTCGCGCATGAATTCCGTATCGACGGTAATGTAGTCGGCACCGCGCAGGCGCTGGCAAAAGGCGGCGAGCGCCTGACTGTCCGTAATCAAAGTCATGTCCGTTTGCTATACACGGTTTCCAGAAGACGCAAAAGCCGCTTAGGTTCGGACGACCCGGTATCCGGCACGGGGGAAGTGAACCGCGACTTGGCCGACATGACCGTCCGTGCGGCCGATGGCGATCTCCTGGGCGTTTGACGCGATAAGAGTACCGTTGACGCCGTCGCCGCCTGTGGCGTCGGGAACAACTTCGACCGCATCGCCGGGCTTGAGCCCGCGGGGATCGTCCGGGTCGATGAACTCCGTCACTGTCGGCGTCGCTTGCTTTGCCACAGCCAGTGCTTCTTTCGAGTCCATGGGTGTGGGCTTGCCGTGGCCAAACGCCTGCATGCGTTCCTCCCAGGCGATCAGGTGCGGGAATTCTTCGAGCATGCCCGGCCCAAGCGGGTCGCGGCCGCGCAGGAACCAAACGAGGTAGTAACAAAGCGCATCCGGCAGCCCGACTTGGTCGCCGAGCATGAAATCGCGGTTGCCGCCGAGGCGCTCGTTCATCCAGCCGAATTGGGCGCGAATCTGGTCGCGGTTGTGGCCCAAGATTTCGGCCAGATCCGCCATGGTGGTGCCTTCGCCAAAATAGAGCGGGATGCGGTCGGCGAAGAATTCCGGCGGCAGATTGTCTCCGGCCTGGCCGAAAACCACGGCAATGACGGTTTGAAACAAAGGTCCGTCGGTCCAACGCCCGATCCCCCAGGCCATCCCTTCGGCGCGTCCCGGAAATAGTGTCGGCTCGGGATGGCGGCGCTCCAATTCTCGGATAATGCGTTGACTGTCACAGTAAATGTCAGCGCCAATCTGCATCACCGGCGTCAGGCGGTAGCCCCCGGTCAGCGGCATCAGGTCCGGTTTCGGCGGCAGCCGAGGTATTTCCACCGACCGCCAGTTTAGGGCCTTGATTCCCAGCACCACGCGAATTTTCTCGGAGACCGGTGATTGCGGGTAGTGGTGGAGAATGATCTCGTTCATGAACCTGAATTCCCTAATCTAGAAATGATTGTTATTGTATGCAAATAGTGATATCAGTATAGCAATGCGCCGGACATTTGGAACGACCCGGCGCAAGCTCGATATAGGCGGCGAATAGGAGATTTTGAATGCGATCGGTTTTGGTTGTCGAGGACAGCAACTTCTTTTCGTCTTTGATCCGCGAGTCGGTGGAAAGCAATCTGGATGTGAAGGTCACCGTGGCGAAAAGCTACGCCGAGGCGGAGACATGCCTGTCCGGCGATGACCGGTTCGTTTTGGCGCTTCTCGACCTCAATCTGCCCGACGCCGCCGACGGCGAGATCGTCAAGCTGGCCAACGCCCATGCGCTTCCGTCAGTCGTTTTCAGCGGTAGCCTGGATACGGACCAACGCGAGGCGCTATCCAAGCTGGGAGTGATTGACAGCATCCTCAAGGAGTCGCCGGCCAGCCTGGAATACGCGGTGTCGCTGATGGGACGGTTGATCCGCAACCGGGAACTGGCGGTCATGGTGGTGGAAGACTCGGGACCGACCCGGACCCACATCGTCAATCAGTTAAAGACCCAGCAGCTAACCGTGTTCGAGGCCGCCGACGGCAGCGAGGCCCTGGCCACCCTGGAGCGCAATCCCGGCATTCGCCTGATCTTGACCGACTACACCATGCCGGAAATGGACGGCTTCGAGTTGATCAAGGTGCTGCGTAAGGATCACAGCAAGGAGGAACTGGCCATCGTCGGTATGTCGTCGGCTGCGGAATCAGATATTTCCAGCAAGTTCATCAAATACGGCGCCAACGATTTCATTTACAAGCCGTTCACTAACGAAGAGCTTTTATGCCGGATATCGCAGAACCTGGACATGATTGAATTGATGCAGACGCTCAAGCGTTCGGCGACGGTGGATTTCCTCACCGATCTCTATAACCGGCGCTACCTGTTTGATATCGGCGATAAGCTATTCGCCAACGCCGTTCGCCAAGAGACGGACATGACCGTGGCGATGCTGGATATTGATTTCTTCAAGAAGGTCAACGATACCCATGGCCACGATGCCGGCGATGTGGTGCTCAAGCAAGTTTCCGGCGCGCTTAAGGGAGAACTGCGTGATGCGGATATTGTCGCCAGATTGGGCGGTGAGGAATTCTGTGTCGCGGCGCTTGATATGAACCCGGCGAAGGCGTCGGATGTCTTTGAGCGCTTGCGGGCCGCGGTGGAGGATATGAAAATCGATGTCGAGGGAAACATTATTCCCGTCACCATCAGCATCGGTATCGCCAATCAAAAGACGGATTCGTTGGAGGCAATGATCAACGACGCCGATGAGGCCCTTTACCAAGCCAAGGAGGGTGGGCGGAACCGGGTCGTTCTCGCCGCCTAAAATCTTAGCGTCGAACGATTAATGTATGACGGTCCCCAGCGCCTTACGTTGAGAAATGGCGACGGCCAGGTCCAAATTATTTGCCGGCTTTTTCTTCAGGGACTCGAAACGCTTTCCGCCGGCATCCGCATATACTGAGAAAACTTCGGCATGCACGACCCACCCGGCCCAGGATTCCGCGGGCGTGTCGGCGATCTTTGCATCAATCTCGAAAATTGAGTTCATGTGCTGGGCGATTTCCACCGAAAGCGTCTCAAAAGCCGCCAAGTCGCGCTGGTCGAAGGCCACGGCCTGCTCTTTGTCCAATTCATTGGTTTCTTTGTGGATGTCCTGTCGCTGCCGCCACAGGTCCATCAACTGATTGTCGCTGTTGGTCATATTCCCGGCTCCCGCACCGTTGCGTTCGTGCATAGACATGTATGTACCCGCTGGGTATTACATGGAAATGAACCAAGCATTGCTGTGATGTGAACCGGCGTTAACGGTTAGGCTTCCGTGCCGGCGCCGATTTTTGCGATGAGCGCCAAGAAGGGCGTAGCGAAATTCTTCAACTTGGCGTCGCCGACACCAAATACTTGACTAAATTCATCCATATTGACTGGTTTGCGGCCTGCCATGTCGACCAGGGTTTTGTCGGTGAAAATGACATAGGCAGGTACGCCCTTTTCCCTGGCCAGGTCCATCCGCAATTCCTTGAGAGCCGCAAACAGATCTTCGTCGCCTCCAGCGAGGTCGGTACGCGCGACCGCTTTAGCAATTCGGCCCGCCGGGCGGACTGCGTCGCGGCGAAAGAAAAATACGCCGCTGCCGTCAAGCAGTGACTCGCCTTCCTTTGTCAGGCTGAGGCCACCGTATCCCGTGATATCCAATTTGAGATATCCGGCGGCGAGCATCTGGCGGAGGATTGAGCGCCAAGTCTCCTTGTCCTCGTCCGTGCCGCTGCCGTGGGCGGCAAGTTGATGATGGCTCAGGCTGCGAATTTTTTCCGTATCAGCGCCGCGCAGCACGTCGATGATATGGGCGGCGCCAAATCTTTGCCCCGTCTGATTGATGGCGCCTAAGGCGCTGCGGGCATGTACGGTACCGTCCTCCATGTCGGGCGGGTCGAGGCAGATATCGCAATTTCCGCAAGGCTCGGAGTCCTCGCCGAAATAAGCCAGCATTGCGCGACGGCGGCATTGCGGTGTCTCGCAGTAGGCGATGAGCGCATCCAACCGTTTGTGTTCACGCCGCTTGTGATCATCATCGCCCTTGTCGTCTTCAATGAAGATGCGGCGCTGGCGGATATCGTCAAGGCCGTACAGCATGAAGGCGTCGGCCGGTTCGCCATCCCGCCCGGCCCGGCCCAGTTCCTGGTAGTAGGCCTCCATATTGCCCGGCAAGTTGGCATGGAAGACGTAACGCACGTCCGGCTTATCGATGCCCATGCCGAAAGCAATGGTCGCCACCACGACGACGCCCGGCTCGGTCATAAATATGGTTTGGTTGGCGGTGCGTGTGCCGCTGTCCAGGCCGGCGTGATAGGGCAGGGCGCGAATGCCGTTCTTGACCAGCAGATCCGCCGTCGCTTCGGTCTTTTTGCGCGACAGGCAATATACGATGCCGCTATCGCCGGGTCGTTCGCCGACAAAATCCAAAAGCTGGCGTTTCCAATCGTGCCGCGTTTCCACGGCGAGACGGATATTGGGCCGGTCGAAGCCGGTGACGAAGGTGCGCCCCTCGCCGCGGAAAAGCTTATCTGCGATGTCCGTGCGCGTCGCTTCGTCGGCGGTGGCCGTAAACGCCGATATGGGAACACTTGGAAACAGTTCCCGCAGCCGCGACAGTCCCTCGTAGTCCGGCCGGAACGAGGGTCCCCAGCGCGAAATGCAATGCGCTTCATCAATGGCGATTTGTACGATGTCCAACTGCTGTAACGCCGTCAGCATGCGCTCGGTCATGAGCCGTTCCGGCGAGATGTAAAGCAACCGGACCGCGCCCGCCGCGACGCGCATCCAGGCATCGACATTGATTTCGCGCTCGCGCGAGGAATTGATGGTCTCAGCCGCGACACCCTCAAGCTTGAGTGCCGCCACCTGATCCTCCATTAGGGCGACCAGCGGGGAAACGATGACCGTGAGGCCGACCCGCACCAGGGCCGGGATTTGGTAGCACAGCGACTTTCCCGAACCGGTGGGCATGACCGTGAGGACGCTCGTTCCCTCCAGGATGTTGGCAATAACCTCTTCCTGTCCCGGCCGGAACGAGGAATATCCGAACACCTCGCCAAGGATGCGGCGGGCCTGGGAATTTTCCGGGAGAGTTGGCATTAGGCGGTCCGTGAACGTGCGACGGGCAGCCAGACTACGCACTCAGGCCGAACGGGACAATCAGATTGGCCGAATGTTACGAGGCCCACCTCAGGAGCCTATTTCACTCGCCAGGGCCATTCGGTATACATCCTCCATGGAGCAAGCCCCATGATCCTGGCGATCTTTAGCTGGTTGGAAAGCCGGAGCGACCCATTTCCGTCGCGCCTGCCGGAAAAGCCGCCGACCACCTTCTTCGGGTTTCTCGTCCATTACACGCGGCCGTTCAGGTATCTCATCCTGGCCTGCGCCGTCCTGGGGACGGTCGTTGCCCTGATCGAGGTTTATCTGTTCTCGTTCGTTGGCGAGTTGGTGGATTGGCTGGCGACGGCCGAGCGCGAGACTTTCTGGTCGGATCATGGCGGACGATTGATGTTCATGGGCGGACTGATCATGATCGCCATCCCGATCCTCAAGTTCTTTTACGAATGCATTATTCACCAGGGCCTGCTCGGCAATTTCGCCATGCGCACCCGCTGGCAGGCGCACCGTTACCTGCTGCGCCAAAGCATGACGTTCTTCCAGGACGACTTCGCCGGGCGGGTGGCGACCAAGATGATGCAGACGGCGCTTGCCGTGCGCGATGTGGTTCTGCGATTCACGGAAGTCTTCCTTTACGTCTCGGTTTACTTCACTGGCGCCCTGATTCTGTTTGCGTCGAGTGATCTCCGGTTGACGGCGCCGATGCTGGGATGGTTGGCCGGCTATCTGGTGGCATTGCGGTATTTCGTGCCGCGTCTGCGTGAGTTGTCCATGGAGCAGGCTGACGTGCGATCACTGGTCACCGGCCGCGTGGTCGACAGCTATTCCAACATCGGTACGGTGAAAATGTTCGCCGACACCGCCTACGAGGACGATTACGCCCGCGAGGGCATGGACGACTTTCTCGACAATGTGTATCGCCAGATGCGCATGTCGACCCTGCTCATCACCACGCTCTATGCGCTCAACGGCGCTCTTATATTCTCGACCGGGGCGCTGTCCATCTGGCTGTGGCAGTTGGGTGCCGTTTCCACCGGTGCTATTGCCTTTGCCCTTGGGCTGGTGCTTCGACTGCAGGCGATGTCGCAATGGGTGCTGTGGGAAGTTTCGCGCCTGTTCGAGGATATCGGCGTGGTCCAGGACGGCATCGAGACCATCGCGCGTGAACGCGCCGTGGTCGACCTGCCCGATGCCAAGCCGCTGATCGTCAGCCGCGGTGAGATTCGCTATGACGATCTCCACTTCAATTACGGTATGAAACGCGAAGCGGATGGCCCGGGCATCATTGATGGGCTGTCACTGACCGTGCGGCCATCGGAGAAGATCGGGCTGGTTGGGCGTTCCGGCGCCGGCAAGTCGACCCTGGTCAGCCTGCTGCTGCGGTTTTACGACTTGGATGGCGGCCGCATTGATGTCGATGGTCAGGATGTCAGCGCAGTGTCCCAGAACAGCCTGCGCGCCCAGGTCGGCATGGTGACGCAGGACACGTCGCTGCTGCACCGCTCAGTGCTTGAGAACATCCGCTACGGCAAGCCCGATGCCGGCTATGACGATATCGTCGCGGCCGCCAAGAAAGCCCACGCCCATGAGTTCATTGGGGAACTGGAAGACGGAGAAGGCCGTAAGGGTTACGACGCACATGTCGGAGAGCGCGGAGTCAAGCTTTCCGGTGGCCAGCGTCAGCGTATCGCCATTGCCCGGGTGCTCTTGAAGGACGCCCCTATCCTGATCCTGGATGAAGCCACCAGCGCACTTGATTCGGAAGTCGAGGCGGCCATCCAGGAGAGCCTCTACAGCCTCATGAAAGGCAAGACGGTGATCGCCATCGCGCACCGGCTTTCAACCATTGCCGCCATGGACCGGTTGATCATCATGGAAGAGGGACGCATCGTCGAGGACGGCGATCACAAAACTTTGCTGGCCAATGGTGGTCTCTATGCCGAATTGTGGGCCCGTCAGTCAGGCGGATTCCTCGCCCAGGACGACGAGGAAAGGGCATGAGAAAGGTATTCGTGATAGCGGTCCTAGTCCTAGCGGCTCTGGTCGAACCGGTATCCGCCGCCGATCTCGACGGTGGGTCGGCGGATCGCCTGCGGACGATCATCGCCGGCGATCACCGCGAACCAAAGAATGCCGCCCGTGACCGCTACCGTCATCCGTTCGAGACGCTCTCCTTCTTCGGGCTCAAGCCCCATATGACCGTGGTTGAAATTTGGCCGGGCCGGGGCTGGTATACGGAAGTTCTGGCACCCTTCGTTAATGACGATGGGCGGTTCTATGGCGCCAGCTGGGATCAGGAATCGACCAGCGAGTGGGTGCAGCGTAACCTTCAAGGTTACCGCGCCAAACTGGCGGCCCGGGCCGATCTTTACGGCGGCGCCGTGATCACCGAGCTTTCCAGAACCAAGACCAATATCGCGCCGCCCGGCACGGCGGACATGGTGTTGACCTTCCGCAATGTGCACAACTGGATGAAGCGCGGCTACGAGCGGACCATCTTCGAAGCCATGTACGAGGCGCTTAAGCCGGGTGGCGTGCTCGGCCTGACCGAGCACCGGGGCGATCCGGAAGTGTGGCAGGACCCGCAGGCCCTGTCCGGTTACGTCAACGAAGAAACTGTCATCGACATTGCCGAGGATGTCGGGTTCCGGTTGGCCGCCAAATCGGAAATCAACGCCAACCCAATGGATACCAAGGATCATCCGAAAGGTGTGTGGACCCTGCCGCCGTCCCTGCGGCTCAAGGACCAGGACCGCGACAAGTACGTGGCTATCGGCGAAAGCGATCGGATGACGCTGAAGTTCGTGAAGCCGGTCGATTAGGCCTTAAAGTGAGCTTTTCACCCGCGCCGTAAGGCTCAGAAATCCGTCGGCGCGCCACCTTCTTCCTTGCGCTTGGCAACGAACGCCTGAAGTTCCTCGTCGATACCCGGATCAATAGGCGGGGCTTCGAATTCGGCTAGAATCTGTTTCCAGATTTTGTTGGCGCGTTCCGGGGTGCGGACAGAGCCGGCTTCCTCCCAGGCTTCGAAATTGGACCAGTCCGAGAGGAACGGGCTGTAGAAGGCTGTCTCGTAGCGTTCCTGGGTGTGGGCGGCGCCGAAGAAATGCCCGCCCGGCCCGACTTCCCTGATGGCGTCGAGGGCGATGTCGCCCTCGGTGGCGGTGACCGGGTTCATATAGGTAATGATTTGTTGCAGGGTTTCACAATCCATGACGAATTTCTCATAGGACGCGCAAAGCCCACCCTCGAGCCATCCCGCCGCGTGGTAAACCATGTTGACCTGCGACGACACCGCCGACCACAGTGAAAAAATGCTTTCCCAGGCCGACTGGCTATCGGCGCAGTTGGCGGCGCAGGCGTTGGACGCGCGCAGCGGCAGGCCGTAGAAACGCGCCATCTGGCCCGACATTTGGGTGGCGCGCATATACTCTGGCGTCCCGAACGCCGGCGCGCCTGACTTCATGTCGACATTGGAGGTAAACGTGCCGATGGCCACGGGACAGCCCGGGTTGATAATTTGCAACAGCACGATAGCGGCGAGCCCCTCGGCCATGGACTGGGTCACGGCCCCGGTCATGGTCACCGGCGCCATGGCCCCGGCCAGGGTGAACGGCGTGACCACGACAAGCTGACCGCGCCGGGCCAGCCGCATGGAACCGTCAAGCATCGGGTAGTCGTGCTTCAAGGGTGAGGTGGAATTGATGTTGGTATACATGCGGGGCGAGGCGTCGAACTCGTCATCGCTCAGGCCGCCGGCGATGCGGACCATCTCCATGACATCCTCGACGCGTTCCTTGCCCAGACTGTAGGCGTGCACCACCTTGTCGGTCAGGGTCAGTTTATCGTACAGGCAGTCGAGATGGCGCACCGAGGGGTGGATATCCATGGGCTCGACCGGATAGCCGCCGGCGAAATGAATGCAATTGAAATACTGCGTCAGCTTAATCAGGTCCTGATAGCTTTCGCGCGTTCCGGTCCGCCTGCCGCGGTCGATATCGGAACAGTTGGGTGGGCTCGAGACATTTCCGAACAGCATATTTTGGCCGCCGACCTCAATGCGGCGGTCCAAGTTACGTGGCGTCAGGGTGAACTTGGCCGGAGCGGTCTTTAACTTCTCCATGACCATGTCGCGGTCCATGCGAACATTCTCGCCGTCCACAGTGCAACCGGCCTTGGCCAGGATTTCCGCCGCCTCGGGATTGAGGAATTCGATGCCGATCTCTTCCAGGATGCGCATGGCGCCGTTGTGGACAGCTTGGACGCCTTCCTCGGTTAGCGGTTCGGTCGGCTTGTCGCGGTTAACCGGCAGGCTCCAGGGGAGTTGAGTTATAACCGAACCCTTGCCGCGGACGTTGCCGGCGCGTCCGCCGCTCCGCCGGCCGCGCTTCGGCCTGTCCTTCACCCGCTCACTGGTTCCCATTCTTGTCACTCCCGGAATGTATTGTCGGCAGTAGAAGCCGTCCGTGGTTTAGCCGAAAGAATCCTATCCCCGATTCTCCGGCCGAACTACAACAATTACGCCTCCGGCTTAATACCGTTACCCGAGGCCATGTATTTGCAGTCCCGGCCATCTATCGGCCCAGCCCTTGGACTTTATGCGCGCCCGGTATTGATCGATGTTGCGAACACCGGCGTCGGTCGGAGACACCGTTAATCCGAACAAGTCGTCCAATCCCAGCGGCGCCAGAACCGTCAGTCCGTCATCCGCTTCCAACCGCACCGCCAGGGCGGTCGGCGTCTCCAGCCAATGGGCAATGGCGTCGTCGGTATCGCGGTAGGGTGCGTCTCCGTTGCGCAAATGCATGCGCGCCTGATTGTGCACCGACCAGGGCAAGCCGTCGCGAATTTCGCGCAGTAGGGCCTCCAAATCGCGTTCCGGCCCGGGCGCCGGGTCGTTGGCGTCAAAGTACAGGACATCGATATCGGGCAGTGGCGTTCGCGACGTATTGCCGGCCAGTTGATCCCAGACCAGCGAGCGCACGAACCCGGCGCCGATGGCCCAGTCCGGCAACGCCAACTCGCGTACGATTTTCAGGGTTTCCATTGACCATGCGTCGGACATCATGATCCGGCGAAGGCGGGCACCGAGATCATCCGGCGTGTGATCGGGTGTAAATTTCATGACCGCCACCATTTCACATTCGCCGTCGGCATGGAATATACCCGCCAATCAATTTTGATCCCTGAACAGGGGCTTGCTTATGTTGAATTCACATGGCGACAGCGGCGGTGGAACTGCCGCCAAGGCAGCAATCGTTGGTATTCGGACGCCAACTAGAGCTTCCGGAATCCCGCCAAGGAGGATCGGTGGCGATGATCGACCTATCGGCCGCGGGCAAATTCAAGATTGTTGGGAACACGACTATCAATACGACTTATGAGAGAGTTTAGTAGCATGGGCTTGTAAAATAGATAGGACGCTAATACTGTGTGTCGTCGGCCATGATGATGGGTTTGGCCGTGTCCCTGGGCATGCAGAGTAGTTGAGCGGGGCGCAGGCACATCCTTACAATTTAAAAGATTGTTCATTACATATTATGGTATAAAGAAGCGATTCTTGACTTGCGTTGCCATGGCTGGAATATGTTTGCCGCTATCGGGCTGTTAAGAGTTTTTTGTTTGACGTGATACAACCCGCCGCGGTTGTTGGGGGCCAGGGAGGATTAAAGTGGATCTCAGTTTTGTTGTTCGGCTGCTTCCGGGACCGTTTTACAAGGTTCCGAGAGAAACCGACCGCCGGCGTGATGGCCGTGTGCGCCATATCGTTCAGCGGAATGCGGAGGGCAACGTGCGTCTCGGCTTGGGTAAGTACATAACCAAACGGGATCTTGAGAAGAGCTACGACAACATCAGGAACGTGAACTTCTCCGCCTAGCTAAGTCGAAATTTTCAGGTAGCATTATCATGACCGCGAATGGGCAAGACCCTGCGCCTGACAAGATGGCGCCGAAAAACATCTTAAAGTTTGATTGGGTAAAACTTTATGATCTTTACCGCGAGGCCGAGCTTGCCATCAAGATCGTTGAGGAAGTTTGGGATGGGCTTGATACCACAGCCATTAACCAGCTGCGGTATGCCGGCAACCATATCCTAAGAACTCTTATGGCGGCCGACGAGGCGAAGGCCAGTGAGAATTATGAACAGGCAACACGCCATTGCCTGCGCGGTCTTTATGACGCTTATGACAGCACCCTCATGTTTTATCTTGGGGAAATTCGAGACTTTAAAAAGGACTATCGGCAGATCAGTATTACTGCGGAGTATCCAAACTACATTGAGGTTCTGCAAAAAGCCGAGGAGGCTCAGGCATTGCTGGAAGATGCGCGAAGCAAGCATGACGCGCGCGAGGATTATTACAAGGAAGCCAAGGCGCTTTGCAAAGAACTGAAAAAATACGTTGCCGAACTTGAACTGGCTCGCGAAGAACTCAATAAACGCATGTCGCGTCATAACAAAAGGATTACCGCAGCTTGGATTATGGCGGTCCTGGCGTTGATAGGCGCGACCGGTGGTTTCCAGCTTGTATGGCAGTGGATGGATTCTCTGCTTTAAATTGGAACTTACTCTCTTCTTCCCCAACACCCCAGTCCTGAGATGCCATTGAAGCCGCTTTTACGGATCATGTCGACCGATTTGGCGTGCGTGGGGAAAGAAGCTTTCCAAACCGCTGAGATGGTGTACATAAACGCCGCGCGGCAGTGAAACCGCGGCGTTAGGAGATTGACCGGCGATGCATCCTTATCGAACACACACCTGCGGCGAATTGCGCCAGGATCAAACCGGTGAGGACGTGCGCCTGTCGGGGTGGATTCACCGCAAGCGGGACCATGGAAACTTGGTTTTTGTCGATCTGCGCGACCATTTCGGCCTGACCCAATGCGTCATCGACGTTTCCAGCCCGCTGTTCGAGAGCGTCGAGAACGCGCGGCCGGAAAGCGTCATTACGGTCACCGGCCCGGTTGTCCGGCGCTCCGACGACACGATCAACCCGAATTTGCCGACCGGCGAGGTCGAGGTTCAGATCAATGAAATCTCCGTCGAGAGCGCCGCCGAAACCCTGCCGATGCAGGTTGCGGGAGAGGCTGACTTCGGCGAGGACATCCGGCTGCGCTACCGGTTTCTTGATCTGCGGCGCGAAGGCATGCACGCCAATATCATTCTGCGCAGCGGCGTCATTTCGTCAATTCGCCGGCGCATGACGGACGCTGGGTTTCTGGAGATTCAGACGCCGATCCTGACCGCGTCGTCGCCGGAAGGCGCGCGGGACTATTTGGTGCCGAGCCGCCACCATCCGGGGCGGTTCTATGCGCTGCCGCAGGCGCCGCAGCAGTTCAAGCAGCTCCTGATGGTGTCCGGGTTCGACAAGTACTTCCAAATCGCGCCGTGTTTTCGCGACGAGGATGCTCGGGCCGACCGCTCGCCGGGCGAGTTCTATCAGCTCGACCTGGAGATGGCCTACGTCACCCAGGATGACGTGTTCAATGCCTTGGAACCGGTGTTGGCCGGGGTGTTCGAGGAGTTTGCCGGCGAACGTAAGGTCTCGCCGCCGCCGTTCCGGCGCATACCTTACGCCGAATCCATGGCCAAGTACGGCACGGATAAACCGGACTTGCGCAATCCCATAGAGATGGTGGACGCCACCGAAACGTTCCGGGGGTCAGGTTTCAAGATTTTCGCCGGCATGATCGAGGGCAATGAGGCAGTTCGTGTTTATGCCATCCCGGGACCGAAGGGCGGCAGCCGGGCGTTTTGCGACCGCATGAATTCCTGGGCCCAGGGCGAGGGGCAACCGGGTCTGGGCTATATCTTCTTCCGCGAAGGTGAGGGGGCTGGGCCGGTGGCCAAGAATATCGGCCCTGAGCGCACTGAGGCGTTGCGAAATGAACTCGGGCTTGAAGACGGCGACGCGGTGTTTTTTGTCTGCGGTGTACCCAAGGACTTCGCGGCCTTTGCCGCGGCGGCGCGCATGAAGGTCGCGACCGATTTGGAAATTTGCGGGACCGACGCCTTTGAGTTCTGTTGGATTGTTGATTACCCGATGTTTGAGATGGATGAGGAGACGGGCAAGGTGGAATTCAGCCACAATCCGTTTTCCATGCCGCAGGGCGGATTGGAGGCGTTGGAGAGCCAGGATCCACTGGATATTCTCGCCTTCCAATACGACATTGTCTGCAACGGGGTCGAGTTGTCGTCCGGCGCCATCCGGAACCATCGGCCCGACATCATGGTCAAGGCGTTCGAGATCGCCGGCTACGACCAGGACGTGGTGGAAACCGAATTCAGCGGCATGCTTAGGGCTTTTCGCTATGGTGCGCCGCCGCATGGCGGTTCTGCGCCGGGAATCGACCGAATCGTCATGTTATTGGCCGACGAACCCAATATTCGTGAAGTTATCGCGTTCCCCATGAATCAGCGCGCCGAGGACTTGCTCATGGGCGCGCCGGGGCAAGTTGATGAACGCCACTTGAAGGAGCTGCATCTCAAGCTGAACCTGCCGAAAACGAAGAAGACCAGCGAGTCGGACGGTGCCGATGGAGGGGCCGAATAGCCCTGCAGGGGGATTTATCAGTTGCGGTTGGCTGGAAAACAGGGCCATACTGATTGTTGTCGCTAAAACAGTGACAAATAAGAACAAAAACGAAAACAATGCATATGGCCGGGGGGCCGGAAGAGATGCGGAAATCATTTGCACTGGGTGCTGTGGCGTTGCTGCTTTCCGGCTGCGCCATTCCCGTTCCCTTGCAGGTGGCATCTTGGGCCTTGGACGGCATTTCCTTCGTAATGACCAAGAAATCGATCACCGATCATGGCATCTCAATGGTCGCGGACAAAGATTGCGCTTTGTGGCGGGTCGTGACCGAGGAAGAGATTTGCAACGAGACTGGGGACGCGACGACCATTCTGGCCGCCATCGGAGGTGTCGAAGACTCCGTTTATACCGCCGATGAGCCGGATGTGGCCGCGGCGCTGGCCCCTGCCTCCGATAATCAGGACCCTTTCGCCGAACTGGCGGCCACGCCTGAGGAAATTGCCGAGCTGGCCGCGTTCGATACTGCCGCCGGACCCGCGGAAGATAATGCCGGCGCCGGCGATGCTGAGATTGCCGACTATGATTATCCGGTCGAGGCGGAAATGCCCGAACCACTGGCCGAACTGGCAAAAGTGGACGCAGGCGCCGGTGATACTCAGGTTGTAGAGTATGATTACCCGGCTGAGGTGGAAACGCCCGAGCCAGTGATCGTACTGGCGGACGAGGCCGTTCAGGAGACGGTTGCGCCGCTGAAGGTTGCCGATCAGGTGCGCCGGGGCGAACCCATGGGCGGCATTTACTTCGTTATCGGCAGTTTCCGTAGCCACGGGAGTGCACTGGACCTGCTTGATCGCCATGCGGCGTTGTTGCCGACCATCCTTTCCGCCAGCCTCGACGGCGGCGATATCTACCGGGTTGTCGTTGGACCGGCACAAACCGGAGCCGAGCAGCAACTTCACCGCGACCTTTCCAAGGCCGGCGTTGCCGATACCTGGGCGATCAGGGTGGTGCCGGGTGAATGGACCGTGGCGGAAACAACCATTGAGGCCAGGAACGATACGCCAGGCGCCGAACTGCTGGCCGGACTTCCCGACTAATCTATACTGAAACGTCCGTCGGATTACTGATCTGTGAGAGCAGGCTGAAGATTCGTTCTGTCTGGGAAACGCGTGTCGAGTTCTGCGGATTGTAGCGCCGTTCAAAGTCCAGGCGCTCTTCCCACACATTGACAAAATTCCGAGGCTGGTCGGGATGGGCGCTCTCGCCGGTCAGGGCGCCGATGGTATGGTCGAAGTCGGGGTGCAGTTCCGGCTGGAAGGCCAGCGCCGAGTAGTCCTCGAACGACACCATGCCGGTGACATATAGGTTCAGGCTGAATTCCGACATTTGCTTCGGTGACATGGCCGTGACATCGGCGCCCCGCGCTATTTGGCCGAGCGGCGTGTCGATCGGGATGACGTCGGCAGGAGCGTCCGGTTCCACGCCCTCGACCGGTGCCGGCGGCCTGGCGGTTTCAACCGGCACCAGATTGCGGCCCTCCATCGGCAGCGCAATGGCATCATCATAGGACGGGGAAATATCAACGCGCATGCTTGAAACCCGAACCCGGGTGCTGCGCAATCAAGATTGATATCTTCATGCCTGCTCCGTTCCGCCTGTTCCCGGATTTATCCCGGTATTGGAGTTCCCTGCGGTGTTTACGTCGCAAAACTCATGCCATAGCAATACTCAATGGATTGAATAGGTTAGCGTCGGGAGCGATGGGGAAAATCTTGCAAGACCGGCGGAAATTGCCGGTTTCGCCATTGATTCATTATTTTCGTCTAGCCAAGAGAATACGGCAAATCGTATGGTTCCACGAAGCGGTTTTGATCTCCCGACCTCTGATTTGCAATTGCCGCAAGCCAGGACGGTCGTGGTGAGGGCTAGAATATTGATGGTTAGGTTTCTCAGTTCCGTATTGTGCTTGCTCGTCGCCGTGGCGGGAAGTTGCCTGGCGACGGCGGGCGCGGCCGTGGAATTGCTGCCGCATCAGGTCATTTACCGAATGTCCCTGGGTACGGTTTCCGACGCGTCGGATATCGCCGATGCCAATGGCGCCATGCTCTACAAATTCACCGACGGTTGTGACGCCTGGATCGCCGAGACCAATGTCTATCTGCGGCTCGACTACAGTGACGGCGGCGGCATGGAAACGACGTGGTCATTCGTCAGCTGGGAGGCCAAGGACGGTCTCAGTTACCGGTTCCGGATCCGGCACAATCGGAACGGCAAGCAGATTGAGGCGCTGCAGGGGACGGCGAGCATTCCGTCCAAGGGGACGGCTGGAATTGCACGCTTTACCATGCCGAAGGGAACAAAGATCGAGCTTCCACCGAGTACGATTTTCCCCACTCGTCATCTGCTGCAAATGCTTGACGAGGGCAACCGGGGCAGCCGTCTGGCGCGCACGGTGTTTGACGGGGCAAGTCTGGAGAATCCATACGAAATTAGCGCCGTCATCGGCGATATGCCTGACGGCGGCGGGCAAAAGCCGGTCCGGCACGTGGGCATGGCTTTCTTCCCCTACGGCAGCCGGGTCGAAACGCCTGAGTTCGAGTTGGGCATCGATTACCGTGACGATGGTGTCGCCGAATGGATCCACCAGGATTTCGGTGATTTCACCCTCGACCTAAATCCCAACAATATTGAAGCTCTCGACCGGCCCGTCTGTCAGTGACTGTTCGCGCATTTTAAACCGCGGATCGGTCGCGCCCTCATGGCCACAGCCACGCCGCGCCCCGGACGCCGCTCGACGCGCCGTGCTTGTTTGGCTTGAGATGGGTATCGACGCGGTCCGAGAAAACCAAATCGCTCCATAGTTTCGGGACGTTTTCATACAGCCGACTGATGTTCGACAAGCCGCCGCCGAGAACGATGACGCCGGGGTCGAGAATATTGATGACAGTGGCCAGGGCGCGGGCCAGGCGATGCTCGTAGCGGCTGAGGCTGGCATCTGATTCCGGTTGCCCATGTTCGGCGCTGCGTGCGATTTCCGCCGCGTCAACCGATTGGCCCGTGTGCAATTCGTGGTCACGCGCCAATCCGGGGCCGGACAGGTAGGTTTCAATGCAGCCGCGGTGGCCGCAATAGCATTGCGGGCCCGGCCGCTCGTCCTGATCATCGACAACATCCGGCCACGGCAGCGGGTTGTGCCCCCATTCGCCGGCAATGGCATTGGGACCTGCCATGAGGTCTCCGTCGACGGCAATGCCGCCGCCGACCCCAGTTCCCAAAATGACCCCAAACACCACGCCAAACCCGGCGCCGGCGCCGTCCTTGGCTTCGGAAATCGTAAAACAGTCGGCGTCATTGGCGAGTCGCACGGGCCGGCCGAGGGACTTTCGGAGGTCAGCGTCGAAAGGTTTGCCGATGAGGCAGGTGGAATTGGCGTTCTTAATGAGGCCCGTGGCTTGCGACTGCGCGCCGGGAATACCGACGCCGACAGGCACCGACACATCAATTTCGGTATTCTTCGCGAGGACGCCGATAATCTCGCCGATGGCGGCCAGGGTTGCGTCATAATTTCCCCCTGGCGTCGGCATTCGATGGCGTGCAATTTCATCGCCGGCGGCGTCCAGAAGAATGCCCTCAATCTTTGTGCCGCCGAGATCAATACCGATCCGCATGAAGTCTCCAATAACGAAATAGCCGCCGGACAAGCAACGATGAAGATGGAGAGTAATAACAACATCTAGCGTTATTTGTAAAACTTCGACACAAATAATGGTTCCATTGCGATTCAGCCTGCGCTACAAGCGTTGCTAAGTGAAACCTGGGCATCGTGCTGACCATGACTATTGATTACCCTGCGGCAGGCCATCCGCCATACAGAATCCACCCGGTCTTTAAGGGGATGGAACTGGCGGGATTGACCGGCGTGGATATCGCAAAAATCACCGGCGTCACGCCGCCGACCGTCAGCAAGTGGCGCCGCGGCAACGCGCGCGTACCGGATCAGAAACTGGCCTTCCTGACCCTGCTGCTGGCCAACCAGATCGAGGAACTCAAGGCCGCCTGCTCTGGCCGCGAGGGCTCCGACTGGCACCGGCAGATGTGTCTGGGACTGACGTTGGCCTTGGGAAGCCTGCGCGAGCAGGAATCATATAACAGCGCCTTGGCGCCGGGCGCCATCAGGGAGGCCGCGAAGACTTTTCGTCAATGGTGGAATGCCGGCCCTGGATATATGGAGGCAAATGTCAACGGCTTTGCCATCGACACCCTGGCCGACGACATGACGTTTTGCGGCAAATGACAAATTCACTGGGCATTACCCAGGAAGGCCTGGATACGGCGCTTAAGCTCAAGGGCGATTACAAAAACAAGCGTCCCTTGATGATACCGGGCGATGCGGCGCGCATGCTGATCCCTGAAAATCTGCTCAATCACAATATTGACCTGTCGGGGCTTGATGATCCGCTGCCGCTGGCCATGGTCGCGGTGCGTGATCCCGAAGGGCCGATGGCGTTGGCTGCCGCCGCTCGGCTATGCCCGCTTGCCGGCAAGGCCAAACTGATCAACGGCGTCGCTCAGCTGGTCGGTGAATCGTCGAAGCACGAATTGGTGCGTGAATGTTTGTCCTTCGTTAGCGACAAGGCGTTTGATCCCGGAGCCATTGCCGAAGTCCGGCGCCATGCGTCCAAGTACATTGTCGAGACGCGGCAGCAATACACGGCGGCGCTTCGTGATAATCTGCATAATCTGCTCGAAGGGTCAATCGCGCCCCGGCAGTTCGTCAGCGAATTTTTCGAACTCACTGAAGCCGGAAACATGCGCCATGATATCCGCCAGAAGCTGGTGCTCAGCCTGATGCTGTCCAATACGGTCCGGCCAAGCGTCAAGTTCCTGATACTCGAGAATTTCGAACGCATGCCGAAACCGGTGCGCCTGGGCATCGTTTCCGCGGTGCTGAAATCCGAGCCGTCGCGCCACACCGACGTGATCAAGGAAGAGTTGAAATACATCATCGCCCAGGAGCGGTTGGCGGCCGAAGCGCACTGACGGGACGCTTTATTCACCGCCGCATCCCTATATATTACCCGCATGTATAAACCCGATTATGCCTTCGAAGGTCAGCCCGCGACCGGTGAAACGATGGCGGTCGCGCCCGGCGTCGCTTGGCTTCGCATGCCGCTGCCGTTTAAGCTCGACCACATAAATCTCTGGCTGCTCGACGATGGCGACGGCTGGACCCTGGTCGATACGGGGATCGATTCCGACGATGTTCGCGATGCCTGGCAGCAAATTGAACAGCTCCGGTTCGCTGATAAGCCGCCGAAGCGCCTCATCGTCACCCATTTTCATCCCGATCACGTCGGATTGGCCGGCTGGTTGGCGGAACGGTTCGATATTCCGTTGTGGATGCCGCTCGGCGAATGGACGCAGGGCCGCATGCACAGTTTAGATACGGCTGAAACCATCGGCGATAGTTACAGGAGATTTTACAAGTCGGCGGGGTTTGACGAGACCATGTTGGATGCCGTCGAGAAGCGAATGGGACGCTACGGGCAATCCATCTCGCCCATTCCCGCCCATTTTCACAGGATTTCCCATGGCGACAACATTCAGGTCGGTGATTACCATTGGCGGGTCATCGTCGGCACCGGCCACGCGCCGGAACATGCCTGTCTTTATTGCGAGCAGCTCGGCGTGCTGATCTCCGGCGACCAGGTTCTGCCGCGCATCAGTCCCAACGTCAGCGTATGGCCGCAGGAACCGGACGCCAATCCGCTGCAGCAGTTTCTCGCCAGCCTGGATAATTTCCGCGACCTTCCGGAGGATAGCTTGGTGCTGCCTAGCCATGATTGGCCGTTCCGGGGCCTGCACGGCCGCCTGGACGACCTCGCCGGCCACCACCGAGATCGTCTGGATGAGACCGAAGGCCTCTGTGCGGAGCCCGCGACGGGCGTCGAAGTCTTGCGCGGTTTGTTCAAACGCGAACTGGATAACCATCAACTCTTTTTCGCCATCGGCGAGTCCCTGGCGCATCTTCACCATCTGGCCAGCGAGGGCAGGGTTGAGCGCCGGGTCGATGGGGAAGGGGTCTACCGATTTCAGCGGCGGCGGGCGGCTTGAGGAGATTGGTTGCGGCACAGGATCAGTCTAATTGCGAGTCGAATTAACTCGGTATTCCATGTCTGGTTTACTCCCATAAGCGGACATTCGGGAGGGAGCGGAGAAACGTCTGTTTTTCCCAAAAAACGGACATTCAGCGTCCTTCGCAGATTCTCCGAAGACGATGGTTTTAGGGATCAGCCGTGATGGCTTCGCCAACGAGGTCGGGCGGCCATCACTTCTAAGTCTCCGTGCGATCGAGGAGATTTTGTGGCAACCGAATCGTGAAGGCGGCACCACCGCCTGGCACATCAGTGATGTCTACGCTGCCGTCATGGGCTTCGACGACGCGCTTGACGATCGCCAACCCGAGACCGGCTCCACCCGAGTGCCGGTCAGCCTGCTCGAAGCGATTAAACAAGATCTCCCGCTGTTCCGGCGGAATGCTGACGCCTAAATTGCTGACTTTAATCGCCGGATCATCACTGATGTCGATGGTGATGGTGCTGTCCGGACTGGCATAGCGGATGGCGTTCTCGACCAGGTTCTGCACCGCCTGCACCAGGGCGTCTGCATCGCCTCTAACTTTCAATGGCCCCTTGGCACCGGTGACTTCAATCGACCGGCCTACTTTCACTGCCAATGGGCCCAGGCTAGCGGCAACAACGCTGCAGACTTCGCAAAGATCGGCCCGTTTGCCAGAACGGAAATCAATCGAATCCAGCTGGCTCATGGTTAGGATGCGCTCGACCAAATGCGTTAGGGCATCGACGTCGGGGATCAGAGCCTGTTTGATTTTTTCGTTATTGAGATTGTCCAGTTGCGCCCGTAATACCGCCAGTGGAGTTCGCAATTCGTGGGCCACGTCGGCGGAAAACTCCTTATGCTTTGCTTCGCTGCGGCGAAGCGCCTCCTCGACCTGCTTTCGTTCAGTGATGTCGGTTCCGATGGTGCCTATCTGTATTACGTCGCCCAATTCGTTGAGAACAGGAAACTTGGTAACAAGAAAATCCCGAGTTTCTTGATTGACGGAAATTTGCCTTTCATCGGTGAACGCGGTTCTCGTCTCAATGACTCTACGTTCCTGCGCAGTGGCTTCTACTGATTGCTTCTCAGGAAGAAATTCGGAAATTACCTTCCCCTCAATGTCCTGTGGCTGGAAGCCAAAGATTTCGATGTGTTTCCGGTTGATGAGTTGGTAGCGTCCATTGTTGTCCTTGAGATTGACGAAAGAAGGTAGATTGTCGATCAAACCACGAAATCGATTCCCGCTTTCAGCCAGTGCTTCCTCCGTTATATTTCGCTGATGGGCGGCCTGCATCTCCGCTTTGTGAGCTTCGAACAAGGTCATTATGATATCGGCAAGATGACGGAGCGTTTTGCGTTGAATTTCATCAAGCTTCTTCGGTTTCTTGCCAATTAGGCACAATCCGCCAAGTGCGTAACCTTCATCCGTCGTCAGTGGATGGGCGGCGTAAAATCGCACGCCGATTTCCCCCGTTACCAAGGGATTATCCTTAAACCGCGGATCCTTCGTAGCGTTCTCAATTTCAAACGTCGTATGCGGCTCCAAGATGGCGTGGGCGCAAAAGGCAATGGCCCGCGGCGTTTCCCTGGGCTTCATATTGTTCCGAGCCAGAAAAAACTGGCGGTCGTCGCCAATCAGCGCGATGACCGAGATATCGACGTCACAAACGTCCGCCGCAATCCGAATAATGTCATCGAATACGGGATCGACGTCACGGTCAAAAAGGTCATAGGAATGAAGTGCGCGCAAGCGGCCCTCTTCATTCTCGGGCAATTCTGCTTCAGCCAATTTGTTCCCTCGTTCACGATATCGCTGATAACCCTAAACCACCGTTACACCAGAGATGTTAATTTGGTGTATCAGTGATGTTAATGGGTAATTCGATTTACGCACGCGGCCAAAGAAATGTAAGCCCGCTTCCGGCGACGAGCGGACTCTTTCTCGGTTGGTGATTTAGGTCCGCTTTACATCCGAAAGCGGACATATCGGGTTTTGACAACTTCTCGCAATGTTCTATATTTGTTCTATACTCTTTTTGATCCCCGGCCGTTCCGGGCGGGTCGTCCGTTAGGCGGCTATGCTGTTGGACATTGTGAATAGGATTGGCTGTTGATCGGCCCCGGTGGGGTTGTGAGACTAGGGCCATGGAAGCGGAGCCAGCGTAGGTTTGGGCGGATTTACGCATCCGGGCCACGAGGAGGACGACAAATGACGATAAAAGACGACAAATGACGATATTTCCCGTGAGGTGAATGCAATAAAATCAAAGACTTAGTTCTGTATGCTCCAATTTCCGGCCGGCGCGGGTCCAGGCGTCGATTCCGCCTCCCATGTGGCAGGCGTTGGTTAGACCGGCGTCGCGCAGCATGCCCAGCGCCAGGGCCGAGCGTTCGCCGAAGGCACAATAGAGCAGCAGCCTCTTACCCGTTTGCGCGGCCATGGCGCCGAGCAGGCCGCCGGGTTTGATGCTGTCAGCGATGGTGGCGTAAGGCGCATGGATGGAGCCGGCGATGAAGCCGTCCCGGCGGCGTTCATTTTCCTCGCGAAGATCAATAAACAATGTGTCCGATTGACCCATCCGCTCGGCGGTCTCTTCGATGCTGAGTGTGCAGTCGGCGACGTTCGGATCTTCCGCGCTAAACCCGATTGTTTGGTTGGCCGGCACGGCTTCATCCATGAGTTTGGGGTTGGGCAGGTTGAGATTGTCCATGATGTCCGCGTATTCGTTCGCGGACGAGACCTGAAGGCGCGGGTTGAAAGCTTTTTCCTCACCGATGGTGCTGACGGTGGCTCCCTTGTAATCATGGCCGGGGTAGACGAGCGTTTCGGCGGGGAGCTTGAGCACCTTGGTGAAGAGTGATTGGTAGGCGTCGTGTGAATTGCCTTGCTGGAAGTCGGTTCTCCCGGTGCCGCGGATGAGCAATGTATCGCCCGTGAATATTCGGTCCTCCATGACGAAACAGTACGAATCATCCGTATGGCCGGGGGTGTGGAGGACTTGCAGGCATATGTTTTCGATATCGATGCTGTCGCCTTCGTCAACACGCATGGAAACGACGTCAACCGACGACTCCCTGCCCATGACGGTGATGCAACGCGTTACGTCGCGCAACTTGCCCAGGCCGGTAATGTGATCGGCGTGGCAATGGGTATCGATCGCCTTGATCAAGCTGAGGTCGAGTTCGTCCAGGAGTTGGAGATAGCGGTCGACGTTGTCGATAACCGGATCGATGATCAAGGCCTCGCCGCCGGGCCGGCTGGCAAGCAGGTAGCTGTAAGTGAAAGACGTGGCGTCAAACAGCTGGCGAAACATCATGGCCGCTACCCCTGGTCCCGATCCATCCTATAGAATAGACCGGAAACCGCGGCCGCGGTAGGGCGTTCAGCTGTGGTTGCCTATCGGGTAGGGCGACGGAGGCGGGTCGCCGCCCATCATGTCGGGTGGCGTGCAGTTTTCGTCGAAAACACATCGCAGGGTTTTGATGATCGCAGTGACGTCGGAACTGGCGAGGGAATAATAAATGGTCTGCGCCTGGCGCCGCGTCTTGACCAGCCCGTCCCTTCTGAGACGGGCCAAATGCTGAGACAGCGCCGATTGGCTGAGGCCGACAATCTGCTCCAACTCGCTGACGCAGTGCTCGCCGTTAGCCAACTGGCAAAGGACAAGCAGGCGATGCCGGTTGCTCATGGCCTTCAACAAGACGCTTGCTGCCTGCAAGTTTTGCTCAATCGGTTTTAAATCCATGCGCCAATGATGTCTGTTTTCAGGTGAGGGGGCTAAGCAATTGTTCGTGAGCATGTTGAGAGGGACTTCAAGGATCGGGAATCCTCGACCAATGACAAATCGGCGCCGGCAAATGGAGGCGGCTATTGTTTCTTGCTGAAATTCGATTAATTGTATGATCGCTCAATTGAGTCGTGCGGAATACAAACGATCCGGGGACAGCCAGAATATGCCAAGGACACAGCTAGATTTGAAAGGGCTGAGTTGCCCGCTGCCTGTGCTGCGTACGAACAAGGCGGCGAAGCAGCTGATTCCGGGCGATGTTTTGGAAGTCCTTGTCACCGATCCCAACGCGCCCAAGGACTTCGAGATTTTTTGTGAGAATACGGGACACGAACTGGTGTCATGTGAGGAACAAGACGGCGTATTCACCATCGTCTTAAAAAAGGACGGCTAAAGGATCGGCTTGAAAAACATTTAAACGCCGAAAGTGACTGAATTGAAAAAGTTGACCAAGCAAGAAGCCGACTCGTTTCTCGATGCGCATCCCGAAATTTCAGGATTCGACCTCCTGATGCCGGATATGAACGGAATTCTTCGCGGCAAGAGGATAGATCGGGACGGCGTCGCCAAGCTCTACGACGAGGGCGTCCGGGCGCCCAGTTCCATATACCTGCTGGATACCACCGGGGAGGGCTGTGACACGCTTCCCTACGGCAATGAGGATGGCGACCCAGATGCCGCGTGCTTCGGGGCGTCTGGGACGATGTCAAAAATCCCCTGGGCGGAAATGCCGCTGGCTCAAGTCATGGCGACGATGGCCGAGGATGACGGGTCGCCGTGGTATGCCGATCCACGCTACTTGACGGCCAAGGCTGCCGAGCCGTTACGCGACATGGGCCTGACCCCCGTGACCGCGGTCGAGCTCGAGTTCTACCTGTTCGACAGCGAACTGGGGCCGGATGGCCGGCCGCGAATTGCCCGCGCGAAATCCATGCCCATCGCGCAGTCGACCATTCAATGTTACGGCATGGAGGAATTGTACGAATTCGAGAGTTTCCTGACGGATGTGGATGCCGCCTGCAAGGCGCAGGAGATTCCGGCCGATGCGGCGATTTCCGAGTATGCGCCGGGTCAGTACGAAATAAATCTTCATCATGTCAGTGACCCGGTCAAAGCCTGCGATGACGCCGTGCTGCTCAAGCGAACCATCAAGGCCATAGGCCGGCGCCATGGGTTGTGTGCCAGTTTCATGGCCAAGCCGCGTGAAGATATTTCCGGCAGCGGTATGCACATCCACATGAGTCTGGTGGATGATGGCGGAAATAATATTTTCGCCGGCGATGTTGATCCGGCCTCGGGATTGCCGATTGGCGAGAAATTGCGTCACGCCATTGGCGGGCTGGCGGAAACCATGCCGGAGGCGATGGCGATCTTTGCACCTAACGCGAATTCTTACCGAAGATTCCAGGCCGAAACTTACGCTCCGATAAATCGAGCCTGGGGAGCGAATAACCGCACTGTTTCCCTGCGCATCCCGCATTGTGATGAAAAATCCATACGCGTTGAACACAGGGTTTCCGGCGCCGACTCGAACCCGTATCTGGCCATGGCCTGTATACTTGCCGGCATTCACCATGGTCTGGTCAGCAAGACCGATCCCGGCCCTATGGAAACGGCCGATGCCTATAAGAAGGGTAACGGTGGCCTACCAATGGCATGGGGGCCGGCCCTGGATGCTTTTCACGATGCGGATGTGCTGCCGCGGTATTTGGGCGAGCAATATTGCCGGGAGTACGAAATCGTGCGGCGTTTCGAGCAACGCAACTTTGAATCCCGCATCTCGCCCCTCGAATTTGAATGGTATCTCAGGGTCGTCTAATAGATTTTGCCAGCGCCTACGATATGGAGTGGCCTTCGCGCACGAGTTCATCGGCAACTTCAGAAATACCTTCCCCAAGTGTGGCAACCATGAAGTCAATCTGGTCGCGGGTCAGGGTCAGCGGTGGCGACATTACGTTCAGATGTGCAATGGGCCTCACCAGCAAGCCGCGCTTCTGACAAGCCGCAGCGATTCGATCACCGACGTGGGCCTCCGGATCGATCAGTTCCTTGGTTTCTTTGTTGGCGACATTCTCGACGCACATCATGAAATGACTGCCGCGTACATCACCGACAATGGGTAGGTCGTTCAGCGTAGCCAACCGCTCCTCCAGATAAGGGCCGACCTCGCGCACATGGCCGCAAATATCCTCGCGCTCCATGATTTCAATGTTGGCCAGGCCGGCAGCGCAACAAACCGGATGACCGGAATAGGTGAAGCCATGTGTAAACAAGGCGCCCGGAGCCTGCGGCACGGTGATGACATCGTGAATCTCTTCAGACAAAATCGTTGCCGACAGGGGCGCATATGCTGAGGTCAGTCCTTTCGCGGAAACGATGATATCCGGAACGATGCCGAAGACGTCTTCCGAGGCGAAGAAATGCCCGAGGCGTCCGAACGCGGTGACAACCTCATCAGATACGTAAAGCACACCGTACTTCCGGCAAACATCCAAGGTTCGTTTGTGGTAGCCGGCGGGCGGGACAATGACGCCGCCGGCGCCCATTACCGGTTCCGCAAAAAATGCGGCAACATTGTCAGGGCCGAGTTCCAGAATCTTATCTTCTAGTTCCTGCACCAAATGATCGCAGTAATCCTCAACCGACATACCATCAGGCCGGCGATAGGGGTTAGGGTTGGAGACGCGATAGACTAAGTCGGGCGCCAAATCGAAACCCTGGTGATCAAATTCTACGCCGGTGAGGGTCATCGCCATATACGTGCTGCCATGGTAACCGTCGTAGCGCGTAATGATTTTCTTCTTTGATCTTTTGCCCAGTTGGTTGAAATAGAAGTGAATTATGCGAACGGCTGTATCGTTGCCCATGGAGCCGCCGGTACCGAAAAAAATATGGTTCAAATTGCCCGGTGTCAGGTCAGCCAGCTTGTCAGCGAGTTCCGCAGCCGGAACTGATGTATGATGTCCAAAAGCGGAATAATATGTCATGCGGCGAGCTTGATCGGCCATCGCCTGGGCGATTTCGTCTCTTCCGTATCCAACATTGACGCACCACAGACCACCGATACCATCGAGGAATTTGTTGCCATCGGAATCGAAAATGTAGGCGCCCTCGGATTCCGCGACGACCATGGAACCTTCTTCCTTGAAGGTGGCGTAGTCGGCCCAAGGGTGGATGAAGTGATCCTTGTCTTTCTGCCAAATGTCCTTTGTGTCGTAGCTAAAGTTGCCCACGGTTCCGGTTCCTCATTTCGCTTGCTGCCAATCGAAGGGCAGTTGCCCCCAAAGCCCTAGCGCTCTGGTTCTGAATAGTTATCGGGTAATAGAGAGCGTGATTACGAAACCGGGTCAATACTCCGTGGGGAGTATGCCGCTAACGAACGATACCGGGCAGAGCCGGAAGGAATGTTGAAAATAACTCGGCTTGCGTAGATATGCCAAGCTTTGCGTAAACATGCTTTCGGTGGACCTTGACTGTATTTCTGCTGATACCCAGAAGGAGACCAGCGGACTCAGAAGAGTGGCCCTGGAGGACGAGGCCAACAACTTCAGCCTCGCGCGCGGTCAGCGCAGACTTTCCGGGCTGTGTTGGCGCCGACTGAACAATTGACTCCAGCGAAATCTGTGGCCCTTCGTTCGGATTGGGCTCGCGCACAGCCGCTTTCCAGTGGTGGAGAACTGCTGCGCGGACGATTGGCTCCACGGCCTTTAGATCTCGGATTTCGCGCCGTGAAAACCGACGGTGTGAACCTTCCCTGCAAAGAGAAATGACAATCGAGCGGTGCTCAGAAAGATGGGCGAATAATCCAAGTTCGTCTGTGATCCGCGTCTTTATGTAATAAGTACGAAAATACTCACTGTGGAAAAACCGGTCTGGAGCAATCCCGCGCAACGTATATGCCCCCGGTTCAATACGCCGTTGGCAGGCTTGAAAAAACGGATCCAGTAAGTAGGCGCTGGCTTCATACTCATCGAGAGTCGATGAACTTGCGATAGCGTTGTGAGCTGGCCAGTGGAACAAGTCGATGGGCGTAAAATCCCTTTGATAGAGATAGATCACTGTGGAGTCGAATGACGCAATCTGTGCCAACGCGTTGATCAACACATCGGGAAATGTTGGCTGATCGAGATGCTCGATTAGCCGCGCAATGTACTCACACGATTCTCTGGATTCGAAGTCCATATTTTGATCGCAGTTTCGAGCAATACTCCGTTGGGGGTATGTACTGTACACCCCCAGAATATGAAAATTCTAAAAATTAGTGATTTGGGGAGTATGGCGCGTCTATCCGACGTACTGGGGTATGGCCTAGACTACGCTCTCAGCGTGAATTCGCATCCCCAGGAATTCCTCACCTCGATTAAGGAGCATAAAATGACGGTTGCTGTACACAATTGGACGACCGAGCAGTGGGTTGCTGCAGACCGAAGCCATCACCTCCATCCATTTACCGATTACAAACAACTCGCCGCTCAGGGAAGTCGCATAATCACTCGCGCCGACGGCATTTATATTTGGGATTCCGAAGATAACCGAATTCTCGATGCCATGGCCGGCCTGTGGTGCATGAACATCGGTTACGGTCGCAAGGAACTTGCCGACGCAGCTTACCAGCAGATGGTCGAGTTACCCTATTACAATACGTTCTTCAAAACCGCGACAATGCCGTCCGTGGAGCTTTCCAAGGTTCTTGCGGAGATTACACCTGTGGGCCTTGATCACGCTTTTTTCGCCAGTTCCGGTTCCGAGGCCAACGATACTATTGTGCGAATGGTGCGACACTATTGGAATCTTCAAGGCAAGCCCGGCAAGAAAACCATTATTAGCCGTGAATACGCATACCACGGCAGCACCATGGCCTCGGCCAGCTTGGGTGGCATGCCTGACATGCATGCCCAGTCGGACTTGCCGCTTCCGGGATTTGAGCACGTCATGCCGCCCTATTGGTACGCCTACGGAGCCGAGCAATCACCAGAGGAGTTCGGCGTCAGGGCTGCCAAGGCCGTGGAGGATAAAATTCTGGAACTTGGGGCGGATAATGTTGCGGCGTTTATCGGCGAACCGATTCAAGGGGCTGGAGGCGTGCTGGTTCCACCTGAGACCTATTGGCCCGAAATTCAGCGCATTTGTCGAGAGCACGATATCCTTCTAATCGCCGATGAGGTGATCTGTGGGTTTGGTCGAACCGGCAATTGGTTTGGTTGCGATACATTGCAGATCACGCCCGACTTGATGCCTTTGGCCAAGGGATTGACCTCCGGTTACTTACCGCTTTCCGCGGTGATGGTCGGCGAACGGGTAGCCGAAGCGCTGATTGAAAAGGGCGGCGAGTTTGCGCATGGCTTTACCTATTCCGGTCACCCCGTCGCCTGTGCCGTCGCTCTGGCCAATATCGATATCATGAAGCGCGAGGCGATGGTCGAGACTGTGCGTGACGATACCGGACCTTATCTTCAAACCCGGCTACGAGAACTCCAGGATCACCCGCTCGTCGGGGAGGTTCGGGGCGTTGGGTTGATCGGCGCCATTGAAATGGTCAAAAATAAGGAAACACGGGAATTGTTCGAACCAGTCGGGAGGGTTGGCGGCATCTGCCGCGATCATTGCATCAGCAACGGATTAATTATGCGAGCTGTGCGAGATGGCATGGTGCTGTCACCGCCGCTAGTCATTAACCGAAGCCAGATTGACGATTTGGTCGACCTGTTCCGAAAGTGCCTGGATCTCACTCTGAAGAGTATTGGGTCGGCATCACAATCGTGATCGCAACAGGTTCATCGAAGGTTTATTGAGCAATATGGAAAGCCAGAGACAGATCGCTACATGGCTGTTCATCATCGTGGCGATGATCTTCATCATGATCGTTCTCGGGGGTCTTACCCGGCTCACTCATTCCGGCCTATCCATGGTCGAGTGGCGGCCGATTACGGGGTGGTTGCCGCCCCTGGATGAAGTGACTTGGCAGAAGGTCTTCGAACTGTACCAAAGTTCGCCTGAGTACCAGCAGTACAATCAGGGCATGACCATTCCTGAGTTCAAATCCATATTTTGGCTGGAGTTCACCCATCGCCTTTGGGGCCGGCTAATCGGCGTCGTGTTCATCGTTCCGTTTCTGGCATTTTCATACAAAGGCAGTGTTGATAGGCCATTGGGCATAAAACTGACTGTTATGTTTGTACTCGGCGGGCTACAGGGTGCACTTGGATGGTTTATGGTCAAGAGCGGTCTGACCGACCGCGCCGATGTCAGTCAGTACCGCCTTGCCGCCCACCTCGGGTTGGGGCTCGCGTTGTTTGGCTATGTTCTTTGGGTCAGCCTAGCATGCCTGAGAGACGGTGCTCGCGCTAGATCTTCCGCTCTCTCCCAAGGCGCTATCGTACTGGCCGGTTTGATTTTTGTGACAGCCATGTCCGGCGCACTTGTCGCCGGACTAGACGCAGGCCTGATCTATAATACCTTCCCGTTTATGGATGGAAGATTGGTTCCAGACGGCGCATTCGATTTGTCACCCGGCTATTTAAACTTTTTTGAGAATATAGCGATGGTTCAATTTGATCACCGCTTGCTCGCGATCACGGTACTCGTTTGCGTTATAGGATTTTGGAATTGGGCCCGTAGGTGTGACGTCACTCCTGGTGCCAAGCGCGCTGCTTCTTACCTATTGGCGATGGGAGGGATACAGGTGGGATTGGGTATTTCCACGCTCCTGCTGGTCGTGCCGGTCGCCCTTGCGGCTCTCCACCAAGCTGGTGCTGTCGCCCTTCTAGGTATTGCAATTTGGGTGGTCCGTGAAGTGAGGTTTCCAGAGTAAGAATTTTGTGCGCCTTGCACCATTCACCGCTGTTCATTTAGATGAGAAAACATCGGGTTTCGGTCGCGGAACCAGTGAGCTAGTATGAAACCAACATAACGCCCAGTGTCGAAGAACCGGGTAGCGAGTAATGAAGGGGAGTCCTTATTGATGAGTGATAATAAATTTCGCTTGGTCACCCGAAGTGATTTTGATGGGTTGGTCTGTGCTGTGTTGCTCAAGGAACTGGAGCTTATTGACGAAATAAAGTTCGTTCATCCGAAGGATATGCAAGACGGCACTATTTTGATTTCCGGCACGGACATTACAACCAACTTGCCCTATGTCGATGGCGTTCATTTGGCTTTTGATCATCACTCCAGTGAAACTGTCCGCATCGAAGATAAGCCGGACAATCACATAATTGATCCAGACGCTCCATCCGCTGCGCGTGTCGTATATGACCACTATGGTGGCAAGGCGAAATTTCCGCGCGTGTCCGACGAAATGATGGATGCCGTTGATAAAGGAGATTCTGCGCAGTTTACTGAGGACGAGATACTGAATCCCTCGGGCTGGGTTTTAATGAATTACATCATGGATTCCCGGACCGGCCTCGGCCGGTTCAGGGAATTTCGGATTTCAAATTACCAGTTGATGATGCAGTTAATTGACTACTGCCGCGACCATAGCGTTGAGGAAATATTGAAGTTGCCGGACGTCGCTGAGCGCGCTGATCTGTATGCCGATCACGAGGCGGACTTTCGAGACCAGATCACGCGTTGCACCACCGTTCATGATAACTTGGCAGTCCTGGACTTGCGCGAAGAAGAGACCATTTTCGCTGGCAATCGGTTCATGATCTACGCCCTATTTCCCGATGCCAATATTTCAATCCATATCCTTTGGGGGTTGAATAAACTGAACACCGTGTATGCCACCGGCAAATCGATCCTTGATAGATCCTCCAAGACAGATATTGGTGATCTTATGCTCAAGTACGGTGGTGGTGGCCACGAGGCAGCGGGGACTTGCCAAGTGGAGAACGAGGATGCGGAACGCGTGCTGGGCGAATTGATCGAGCAAATCAATGACGATGGCTGAACCTACAAATCAATCGTTATTTTAGGAGCTAATCCGTGAAAAGATTGAAAGGTACGCCGCAATCGCTCTTGTTGGTCATTTTCGTGCTGATGGCCACCGCGGTGCTGCCTGCGATCAGTGCCTGCACGATGGGAACGCAGACACCGCTTGAACGTGTTCTTCGGATCATTGGCGTCGAGGATCCATTATCCCCGGAAGCCGTGCGCGAACTAGATCGCTTTGATCAGGTCTACCGTGAGTATGCGTCAGACCCTCAGGACAGAGAACGCCTGGAGTACTTCGGTTTCGCCTTTAAGAGGTTACGCGCAGGCTACGTTCGACCGGTTTCTGATTCCGACTTGATTGATGCAGCCATCAAAGGGGTGACCGAAAAGGAACCCAAACCCGGTTCGCTCGCGCCAACAGAATTAGTTGAAACAGCCCTACAATCCATGGTGACGTCTTTGGATCCGCATTCTGCCTACTTGAATGAGGAGCAGTTTCGCGAAAGCTTCGTCCATACGACAGGGGAGTTTGGCGGTCTCGGCATTGAAGTGACAATGGCGGATGGATTGATCAAAGTCGTAGCGCCCATTGAAGATACGCCGGCGTTTCGTGCAGGTCTGGTTTCCGGGGATTTGATTACACACGTGGACGGCGAGGCAATAAAAGGGAAATCACTTCTGGAGGCGGTCCGTCGTATGCGTGGTGCTGCAGGAACGGATATTCTGCTACGTGTACGCCGCGATAGTGTCCCAGATTTTGATCTCACAATTACGCGCGCGATCATTAAGGTAAAGGCGGTCAAGTGGGAAACAGAGGGTAACGTCGGGTATATTCGTGTCACTAGGTTTTCGGAAAAATTGGAACACGGTATCGAACAAGCTTTCGAAGATATCGATAACCGACTTGGCGACGGCCTCTCTGGCGTGGTTCTCGACCTTCGAAATAATCCCGGAGGGCTACTGGACCAATCGATCATTTTGTCAGACGCTTTTCTTAATGCCGGTGAAATCGTGTCCGTAAGGGGACGTTCTCCTGAAAGCAATCGATCCTATGGAGCGGCGGAAGGAGATATTGCGAATGGAAAACCGATCGTGGTTCTCATCAACGAAGGCTCCGCCTCAGCCTCGGAAATTGTCGCCAGCGCGCTCAAATTCCACCGCCGGGCAACAGTGATGGGGACGCGGTCATTTGGGAAGGGTTCAGTTCAAACCATCATGCCGCTGTTACCCGTGGGAGGCGCTCTTAGATTAACAACCGCGCTTTACTACGCGCCTTCGGGTGAAACTATCCAAGCCAGAGGTGTTCAGCCCGACATCATTCTCAAACCCGAAGAGACCGACAAGAGACAACGAGAAACTGACCTTCCTGGCTCATTTCCTGCTCTCGGTAATGGGGAGTCGCGTGATCGCCCCGCGGTTTCGCTGAATGTTTGTCCCGCCGCAGGTGTGAAGGAAGACCGGCAACTTGGCTGCGCGCTGGCGTTTTTAGCATCGGGTTCGGCAGATAAGTTTCTTGCCTCGTACGGTGGAGACCAGCATATGTAATTGGTGGTCGGTCGCTGGCGGTATACGTCGGTTGGCACCAATGTACTGCTCAATTTCGTCCTGGATTAGCCCGTAGGATCTGGATCATGACTGGTAGGACTCCCGGTAGGGACTCGAATGCTGTCGACATGTCCCCATCCGTGGGAGATCAGGTCAAGTATACGACCTGCTATATGTGCGCCTGCCGGTGCGGCATTAAGGTCCACATGCAAGGAGGTGAAATTCGTTATATCCAAGGAAACCCCGATCATCCTGTGAACAAAGGCGTTTTGTGTGCCAAGGGATCTGCCGGGATCATGAATTTCAAGTCGCCTGCGCGATTGAGAAAACCGTTAAAGCGCATTGGTCCTCGGGGAAGTGGTGAGTTCGAAGAGATTGAGTGGGAGGAAGCCCTCGATATGGCCACCGGTTGGCTTGCTCGATGCCGGGCGACAAATCCACGGAAGCTTGCCTTTTTCACGGGCCGCGACCAAAGCCAATCTCTGACCAGCTGGTGGGCCCAGCAATACGGAACGCCCAACTATGCCGCCCACGGAGGGTTCTGCTCGGTCAACATGGCGGCCGGCGGCCTCTATACCATCGGAGGCGCGTTCTGGGAATTTAGCGAGCCCGATTGGGAGCACACAAAATACTTCCTAATGTTCGGCGTCGCCGAGGATCACGATTCCAACCCGATCAAAATCGGCTTGGGGAAGATTAAGGGGCGCGGCGCCAAGTTTGTATCCGTCAATCCGGTGAGGACCGGCTATTCAGCGATCGCCGATGAATGGATTGGGATTAGACCTGGCACAGACGGGCTGTTTGTCATGGCTCTTGTTCATGAATTGCTGAAGGCCGGTCGAATTGATGAAGAATACCTAGTCCGCTACACCAACGTGCCATGGCTGGTAATCCGCAACGACGGAGGCGCCGATCATGGGCTTTACGTTCGCGACGAAGAGGGACAGACCTTGTGTTGGGACGGGAAGAGAAATGCTTTAGCAAGTACGAGTGAAGCCGAGGTTGCGCCGGCGCTGGTTGGCGAATTTGAGCTTCCCGACGGACGCGTCGCGACACCGTCATTCCAGTTGATGGTTGAACGATACCTGGATGAGGAATATTCCCCCGAGAGCGTTACCGAGAAAACGGGAATTCCAGCTGGGACCATCCGGCGCATTGCTCAGGAGATTGCGCAAGTCGCATTTGAGGAAAGTATTGAACTGGATATCGAGTGGACGGACTGGGCTGGCCGCAAGCACGACAAGGTCGTTGGCAGGCCAGTCAGCATGCATGCTATGCGCGGCATTTCTGCACATTCAAATGGTTTCCATACCTGCCGCGCCATTCACATTCTGCAACTACTACTAGGAAGCATCGATGTCCCTGGTGGTATGCGCTACAAACCGCCGTATCCGAAAGCCCTGTCTTCGCTACCAAAGCCGTCAGGTCGTAAACGGGAAATCCATCCCAATACGCCAATGGCCGGTCCGCATTTGGGTTTTCCTATGTCGCCAGAAGAACTTCTGATCGATGACGACGGTGTTCCGCAACGTATTGATAAGGCATTTTCCTGGGAAGCTCCCTTGGCGGTTCACGGTCTGATGCACATGGTCATCACCAACGCCTGGAAGGGTGACCCGTATCCTATCGACACACTGTTCTTTTATATGGCCAACATGGCCTGGAATTCGTCCATGAACACGCCGAAGGTCATTGATATGTTGACTGACAAGGACGAGGAGACGGGCGAGTACAAAATTCCACGCATCATTTACTCCGATGCGTTTTATTCCGAGATGGTGCCTTATGCGGACCTGATATTGCCGGATACGACGTATCTGGAGCGTTTCGATTGCATCTCACTGCTCGATCGGCCCATTTGTCACGCCGATGGCGCGGCCGACGGAATCCGCCATCCCGTTGTAAAGCCCGACCGCGATGTCCGACCGTTCCAGGATGTGTTGCTGGATCTAGGCGCGCGATTGGGATTGGAAGGGATGATGAAGGGCGATGGGAGTCCCAAGTATCCCGGTGGTTACCGCGACTACATCACAAATCATGAGCGTCGGCCCGGTATTGGACCGCTTGCTGGCTGGCGCGGCACAAATGGCGATAAACATGGGCGCGGAGAACCCAATCCTAATCAGGTTGACCGCTACATTGAAAACCAGAGTTTTTGGGAGTACGAAATCCCTGACTCTCATAAATATTACCGATTTGCCAACCGGGGATATCTCGATTGGGCTCATGAGATGGGCTTCGTGGTAAATTCGGATCAAATTTTCATAAAAATCTATTCCGAGGCTCTGCAGAAGTTCAAATTGGCGGCGCAAGGACATGGCGACATTCAGCCGCCGGATGAACTGCGTGCGCGCGTGGTTGCATCCTTTGACCCCCTGCCAATTTGGTATACCCCATTGGAGGAAAGTCATCTTGATGAGGAGGAATTTCCCCTACACGCTATTACCCAGAGGCCGATGCAGATGTATCACTCGTGGGGGGCGCAGAATGCTTGGCTCCGTCAGATCACTGGCTCTAACAAGCTCTACATGTCACGCGGGAAGGCGAAAGAGCTACGAGTTAGGGATGGCGATTGGGTTTGGGTCAGTAGCCACAGTGGTAGGATTCGGGTTCAGGCGGCGCTCATGGACGGTGTTCAAGATGACACGGTATGGACCTGGAATGCGATCGGCAAGCGGGCAGGGGCCTGGAATTTGGCCGAGGATGCACCAGAGATAACCAAAGGTTTTCTTCTCAATCATCTGATATCCGAACTACTACCGGATGGTGAGGGCCGGCTGTCCAACTCCGATCCTGTTACCGGCCAGGCAGCATGGTTCGATCTGCGCGTCCGCGTTGAGAAGGCGTCGGCGGATGAGCCGGCCGAGATTTATCCTAAATACGATGCCACAGCGAGGGCGCCCGGCACCACCCGTCCACTGAAAACATTACGATACGGCAGGAGTTTCCGAGATCAACGCGAGGCGGAAGAGAAATGACAACTCTACCCACCTCGACGGAACGCCGGCTTGGGCTGGTCATTGATCTGGACACTTGTGTCGGCTGCCACGCTTGTGCGGTCAACTGCAAGGAGTGGAACACGGGCGGCCATATGGCGCCGTTGACGGACAGCAACGCCTATGAGGCGGCACAGCATGGCGTCTGGTTCAATCGCGTCCATTCCTACGAGGTAACGCCGGAAGCAGGTGGCGTTGGCATGACCGTGAATTTTCCAAAATCGTGCTTGCATTGCGAGGATGCCGCTTGCGTTACGGTTTGTCCGACCGGGGCTTCATTCAAACGGGAAGAGGACGGTATTGTCCTGGTCAATGAAGACAAATGTATTGGCTGCAAGCTCTGCTCATGGGCGTGTCCATATGGCGCACGTGAATTTGATGCCGATGTCGGCGTAATGAAGAAATGCACCCTCTGCATCGATCGTATTTACAACCAAAACCTGGATATCGAGGACCGTGTGCCGGTCTGTGTTTCCACTTGTCCCGCAAGTGCCCGCCATTTCGGTGATTTGGGCGATCCCACTTCGGATGTTTCGAAGTTGGTTGCCGAACGAGGGGGATATGACCTGATGCCTGAACTCGATTACAAGCCGACGAACAAGTATTTACCGCCTCGGCCGCGCTGTAATGGACGTGTTGGTGACGATGCCGAATTTGAAATGACCCCCATGCCCGATCAACCCTTGTTGCGGTGGGTTGATAAGTTCTTGTCGCGCTGAAAAGGATCGAACTCCGTGCATCCAGCCTTTTCCGTCATATTCTTTACAGCCGCATCCGGCGCGGGTTACGGGCTGCTAGCCTTACTCGGCATATTCAGTGCGGTGGATTTGATTCCTGCCGAACAGGCTTTGGGCGCGGCGGGATTTACGCTGGGCCTAGGCGCCGTAACCTTGGGGCTCTTGTCATCGACCTTCCATTTGGGCCATCCCGAACGATCATGGCGTGCCTTCAGCCAATGGCGGACGTCCTGGTTGTCGCGAGAGGGGGTTCTGGCTGTCCTCACCTATGGGCCGGTTCTACTGTTCGCTTATAGCTGGCTGTTTCACGAGAGCGATACCGCAACATTCAAGGTATTGGGGGGATTTACCGCTTTATCGGCTTTAATCACCGTCTATTGCACGGCCATGATTTATGCCTCGCTTAAGACTATTAGGGCCTGGTCCAACGGTTGGACGGTGGCCGCGTATCTCGTGTTCGCAATCATGACCGGCGGTCTCGGACTGAACGCTTTGGTCCATACTTGGGGAGCGGGACAAAATTTTGTCGTTACCGGTGTTGTTCTTATCTTCTTGGTCGTTGGGTTTATGATCAAAGTCGCATATTGGCGCCATATTGATATGCCGGTGGAAGGGCCGAACGCGGGAACTGCGACAGGCCTTGGAGGCGTAGGACAAGTTCGGTTACTTGACCCACCACATACAGAAGAGAATTATCTCTTGCGTGAGATGGGGTACCGAATTGCCCGTAAGCACAGCGCCAAGTTACGGCGCCTAGTCCTCGCATTTGCGTTCGTATTTCCTTTTCTGCTGACAGGTTTGTCTTTAGCCATGCCGGGCTGGCCGGCATTATTTCTAGTTACTCTCGCCGGCTTCGTCGGAGGCTTCGGTATATTTATGGAGCGGTGGCTGTTTTTCGCGGAAGCCCGCCATGCCGTGACCCTGTATTATGGTCAAGACCGGATCTAGTTCCGCCTAGTTCAGTCAGTATTAAGATCATTTTTTTGATCTTCTTGCGGGTATTTTGCCGATTTTGTTGACTTTGGTCTGTGTGCCTCTCTATTTTTGCATCAAGAAGAAAAACAACAGAACACGGCATCTCATTGGAGCGTACGCAACCGAGTTCGCTCACTGAGGTATTGAAAAATGGCTGAATTTGCCACACACGCCGATCACAATGATGGCGTTTCCCAGGTCCCCTCGGTCACCGTAGGTTCGGTCGATGGTGGGGGCGTAAATGTCTCCGACAATTCTACGTTAATCACCGGAACCGATGGCGAGGCCGTCGGAAGTGTCGAAAATGTTGCCGGCACGGTTTGGGCGACCCGCCTGGACGGAAGCCGAGTTGAATTGGCGGTCGGCGACCCCGTTTATCAAGGTGATATCCTGGAATCCGGTGAAGATGGCGCCGTTGGCATTCTGCTTGCCGACGAGACTACGTTTTCCATGGCGGAAAGTGGCCGCATGGTCGTGGACGAGATGATTTACGACCCGGTCGCCCAAGAAGGGTCTGTCTCCCTGTCAGTTATTGAGGGCGTGTTTACATTCGTCTCAGGGCAAGTTGCGAAAACTGATCCTGATGCCATGACCCTGGATACGCCCGTTGCCACGATCGGCATTCGCGGGACGCAGGTTGGCTTGGATTTGTCCGATGGAGAAAACCTCGGCGTCGTGCTCATGGAAGAAGCCGATGGCTTCGTCGGAGAGGTCGTTATCACTAACGATTCCGGGGCGGTCGTCCTCAATACGGTAAATGCCTTTACCCAAATTGCGGGATCGAATGCCTCTCCTTTGCCAGTGCAAATTCTCGAAACTGATGATGTCATCGAGATTTTTGCCAGCGCCCTGAAGAGAATTCCGAAAACCCATGACAATCAAAATGACTTCGGTTTGCAGGGTGAGGAAGAGGTTCTCGATCGGGAAATCAAGCAGATTGAAGAAGAGGCTGATGACCTGGAGAAAATCGATACCAAGGCCGGCGAAGAGGATGAAGATGAGCCGGGGCGGGGTGAAATCGATATCGCCCTGACTTCCGAACCTTTGGTCGGCAAGGGCGTTCTTGTTAGTGCCTATGATCTTGTCGAGGAAGCGCAGTTGGCTTCGGGTGCTTACGAACTAAGCGATCTCCATGATGCTGGAGACAGCAATGATGAGGATCGCGTTGAGTACAGTATCTCTGCGGACAATACTGCCGGCGATCCGCTTTTCGCGAACACAGCGACCGAAGAGCCAAGTTCCGCTGAGAGCGAGATTACTGTGACCGGTGATGAAGCTCTCGTTGGTAGTGCCGGCGACGACTTGCTGAACGACGATTGGGAAGAGGAAGTTGTCGAGGAAGAAATCATCGCTGCTCCGATCGTGGTTGATCCCGTCGTTGTGGAGCCTATCCCAACAGCGCCTGCTGTCGATGAATATCCAGTGATGGATGAGGTTGTCGTCGATACGCCGGTTGTCGAACAGCCTGCATCTGATGATGCAGCAGCCGAGGACGACGCTGCCGAAGTACCAGTCGATGAGGACGGGCTCAACGAAGAGCCTGCCGACCCGGACGAAGGCATCGTGCTGGAAGGCGGCAAGCGAAATGATGTTCTCGTTGGTGGTTCGGGAGATGATCGCCTGGATGGCAGCAAAGGTCATGACATTCTTCTTGGCGGCGCCGGTGATGATTCACTTGACGGCGGAAAGGGGAATGATGTCCTGTTTGGCGGCGACGGAGACGATGAACTTGACGGCGGTAAGAATTCCGACGTCCTGTTTGGCGGCGCCGGCGACGACGAGCTTGAAGGCGGCGAAGGTTCCGACGTTCTGTTTGGGGGCGATGGAAACGATGTGCTAGAAGGTGGCGAAGGTTCCGATGCCCTGTTTGGCGGTGATGGAAATGACGCGCTTGAGGGCGGCGAGGGTTCCGACGTCCTAGTTGGCGGCGATGGAAACGACGTCCTGGAAGGTGGCGAAGGTTCCGACACATTCGTGTTTGACGCTAACAGCGGGTTTGACATCATTGAGGACATCATGAAGAAAGACACTTTGGTGTTTGAGGGCGAGGAATTTAACAAGACCGACCTCGTCTTTGATGAGAATGAGGATGGCAACGTCGTCATTTCATTCGGCGAAGTTGAAGGATCCTCCGTGACGCTCGATGGCGTGCGTATGGATGATCTCGAAACAGGCCACGGTCGTGGCAAGCACGCCGGTTACTCAGTCACTGAAGATGATGGAAGCGTGTCGATCACCTTCGACAAGCTCGACTAGTCGGGTGAGCGGTACGATATGGAGATGAAAAAGCGGTCCTGGGGGTGATTAAGATCAAAAATTTGATCTTCTCGCTTCATTTTTTGCGAACACGTTGACTTCCCGGGGCCGCTCTAACTATATTTGACGCAAGAAGAAAAATAACAAAACACGCTATCTCAATTGAGTGGTAACCAACAGCGTCCGCTCACTGAGGTAAATAAAATGGCCGATATAACGGGTTCCGCCGATCAGATTGACGGCGCCGTCGAGACCTCCTCCAGCATGAATGCAGGGGACGGAGAGTCTTTAACTTTGCCCGAAGGGTTTTCTCTTTCTAGCGCCACGTTTGAAGCCGACGGTCAGGATTTGATCGTGACCGGCTCCGATGGCGCTCAGGTTTCCATTCAGGATTACTATTCCCAGGAAACGCCGCCCGAATTGACTACCGCGGATGGCGGACAGTTGTCCGGCGACATGGTGGTTGAGCTCTCCGGTGGCGCACCGGGAGAAAGTGCCCTCTCAGCCGGCACTGATGGAGCAGATACGAGCATGCTTGCCGAAAACCCGACCTTGATTTCGGGCACTGACGGCGAGCCGATTGGTAACGTGGAAAACCTTGAGGGCTCGGTTTGGGCCGTTCGAACGGATGGCAGCAGGGTTGAGCTTGAGGTCGGCGATCCGGTCTTCCAGGGCGATATTCTGGAGTCCGGCGAGGATGGAGCCGTTGGCGTGCTGTTGGCCGACGAAACCACATTCTCCATGGCCGAAAGCGGGCGGATGGTTCTCGACGAAATGGTCTACGATCCCGCCACCCAGGAAGGCTCCGTCTCGATGTCCGTTCTCGAAGGCGTATTCACCTTCGTTTCAGGTCAAGTAGCGAAAACTGACCCGGACGCCATGACATTGGATACGCCGGTGGCGACCATTGGTATCCGTGGTACCCAAGTCGGTATTGATTTGACCGACGAAGACAATTTGGGCGTGGTGCTGATGGAGGAAGCCGATGGTTTCGTCGGCGAAATCGTTCTTACCAACGACGCCGGTTCAACGGTCCTTAATACGGCAAACGCATTCACGCAGGTCAATAGCTTCGACGCTGCCCCCTCGGCGGTCACCGTTCTTGATGTCGGCGATTTGATTGAGAGTTTTGGCGGAGCCCTGAAGTCAATTCCTAAGGTGCACGGAAACCAAAACGACTTTGGCATGCAGGAAGAAGGCGCTCTCGACCAGGAAATCGAGCAGTTGGACGAGGAAGCGGAGGCGCTTGACGAACTCGATACCGCCGCCGGCGATGAAGAGGGTGAGGGTGAAGAAGAGGAAATCGAAGGCGAGGGTGAAGGTGAAGGTGAAGCCGAGCTAGAGGACGCCCAAGAACAGCTTGAAGAAGATTTGGCTGCTGCTGAAGAATTGGCGGCGGCGGCTGAAGCTGCTGCTGCTGCGACGGCTGCGGCGGCGGCGGCCGCGGATGCCGCTGCAGCTGCTGCGGCGGCGGCTGCGGCCCAGGCTGCGGCCCAGGCGGCAGCACAAGCTGCTGCGAAGGCGGCGGCGGCGGCGGCGGCGAAGGCAGCGGCGGCGGCAGCCCTGAAGGCTGCTCAGGAAAGAGCGCAGGCGGACGCGGAAGATGCCGCGGATGCAGCAGATACCTTGGCCGAGTCTACCCGCGATTTGGCGGATGCCATTGGGGATTTTGCGGAAACCAACCAGACGGATTGGAGCGAGTTGTTGGATGCGGGCCGTTTCGCGAGCCTGGGCGACTCCGAAGTTACCGATGCTTGGCAGGCATTGGCGGATGCCACTGCCGCCGTTGATGCTGCTGTCCAAGCCGCAGTAGATGCTGCGGCGGCGGCCGAGGAAGCGGCCGCTGCGGCCGCCGATGCCGCCACTT